>C._urophasianus_2_cecum__coassemble_223_pt1 | contig 12435 bp, 8 predicted proteins | sample C__urophasianus_2_cecum__metabat2_low_PE_006 | metagenome-assembled genome bin C | reverse complement strand
TGGTGACGATGTAAAAATTTAGCAATAAAACGAGTAGAATAACCTAAAATAGAAAAAACCTCTATACGAATACTTAAGATATAGTAAGATAATGCGTCTTTTATTTTTTTAGGTGTCGTGCTTTATTATACAATCTATCATATAAAAAATTGATTTTTGAAAATTTGTTTATTATAATTAATATATAATATTTATTAAAAGAAAGGAGATTATAAATGAAGAAATATTTAAAATTTACACTTATAATATGTTTATTATTAATTCCTTTATTTATGGCAAGCAATAATATAGGGGAGGCAAACACTGTGCAAATACCGCAAGCGGTACAAAATATGAAGGATAATTACAAAAACTCCATAAAAGATGTAAAAGTATCTGGAACAATAGAAGAAATAAATACACGTAATGGCGTATATAGAGCGTGTGTATATTATCCAACCGGTATGGATATAAATAATTTAGATAAACCGCTTCCTGTTTATTTTGATATTCATGGCGGTGGATTTGTTATTGGTTCTTTAGAACAAGATGATAAATTATCTCGTTTAATCAGTGATACATTGAATATTTGTGTAATCAGTATGGATTATGGCTTAGCACCAGAAAATCCATGGCCACAAGGGATTGAAGATGTTTATGATATCGTAAATTATTATGTAAAAAATAATGATAAATATCATATCAATATAAATAATATGGCAATTGGTGGGCATTCTGCTGGAGGAAATATTGCTACTGTTGTAGCTATGATGGCAAATGAAACAAATGAATTTTCATTTAAATGTCAAATCCTTGATTATCCACCGATAGACCTTGCTAAAAATCCTTATACCAAACCAATTATAGAAGGTGCTATTCCACCAGATGTTTCTGTACTTTATAATAGTTGCTATTGTACTAATGAACAATCCGTAAATCCTCATTGTTCACCAATATTTGCCAGTGATACAGAATTAAGCAAATTGCCACCAACAGTAATGCTGGTTTGTGAAATAGATTCACTTTGTGATGAAGGCATTGATTATGCTATGAGATTAGCACAAAATGGTGTAGAAGTAACAGTAAAAAAATTCATGAATTCACGACATGGTTTTACTGTACATAGCACAAGCGATGCTAAATATGGACAGCAAATGATAATAGAAGGATTAAGAAAATATTTACTTTAATATATATGAAGAAAAAGACGAGCATTTAATATTTGCTCGTCTTTTGGTTTATTAAAGATTTTGTAACATATCTTTTACTTTTGCACTACATTCATCAATATTTACATTGATAGTTTCACCGTTTTTACGGATTTTAATTTCAACTTGTTGTACAGCTAAAAGTTTTGGACTTACAGTAATACGTACAGGATAACCGATTAAATCAGCATCTTTGAATTTTACACCAGCGCGTTCTTTTCTATCATCTAAAATAACATCAATACCAGTTTGTTTCATTTGAGCATAAAGTTTTTCAGCAATTTCCATTTGTGCTTCGTCTTTAGAACTAATAGGTACTATAACAACTTCAAATGGAGCAATAGCAACTGACCAAATTATGCCATGTTCATCATGGAATTGTTCGATTGCAGCAGCCATAGTACGACTTACGCCAATACCATAGCAACCCATGATGAGAGGTTTTTCTTTGCCATTTTCATCAAGAAAAGTTGCACCAAGAGCTTCACTGTATTTTGTACCGAGTTTGAATACTTGACCAACTTCAATACCATGTGTCATTTTTACTGGACTACCGCAATGAGGGCAAGGGTCGCCTGCCTGAATAAGACGGATATCAGCTACAATTACATCGCCAAAATCACGTTTTGGATTGGCATTTTTATAGTGATAGTCTTGTTCATTAGCACCACAAACAGCATTGTGCATTTCCATAACAGTCGGATCAACAACAACAATTGCCTCTTTCGTAAGACCGATTGGACTCATGAAACCTGGAACACCACCGATTGCACGAATAGCATCTTCTTCTGCCATTTTTAAAGCGATAGCGCCTGTTACATTTTGTAATTTTACATCATTTACTTCATGGTCGCCACGAACAAAAGCACAAATTACTTGGTCTTTTTCGTTTTGGAAAATAACAGCTTTAATATTTTTTTCAATCGGTGTATTTAAATATTCAGCTACAGCTTCAATTGTTTTTGTATTTGGAGTATATACCTTTTCTAATGGTAATTCTTCTTCTGCTGGAGCAATAATTGGTTTAAGTTCAGATTTTTCACTATTAGCGGCATAATCACAGTTTTCACAGTAAACAATATCAGACTCACCTGTTTCAGCAAGTACCGTAAATTCATGTGTTGTAGCATTACCAATAGCACCGCCATCAGCTTCTACCGGACGGAAAGTAAGACCACAACGACTGAAAATGCGAGTATACGCATCATACATATCATTGTAAGATTTATCAAGACCAGCTTCATCTTTATCAAAAGAATATGCGTCTTTCATTATAAATTCACGACCACGCATTAAACCGAAACGAGGGCGAATTTCATCACGATATTTATTTTGAATTTGATATAATAACAATGGTAATTGTTTATAAGAGCGAACTTCATTACGAACAAGGTCAGTGATAATTTCTTCATGTGTTGGACCAAGACAGAATTCACGATTATGTCTATCCACTAAGCGAAACATTTCTTCGCCAAAAACTTCCCAACGACCTGTTTCTTTCCATAATTCAGCCGGCTGAATAATCGGTAAAGATAATTCTTGACCGCCTTTAGCATCCATTTCTTCTCTGACAATTTGTTCTATTTTGCGCAATGTACGCCATGCAAGCGGTAGATACGTATAAACACCGCCAGCCACTTTGCGAATAAAGCCAGCTCTAAGCATAAGTTGATGACTGGGTACTTCAGCTTCTGCCGGAGTTTGACGCAATGTCGGCGCATAAAGTTTTGATGTACGCATTTATATTCCTCCTAGAATTTAAAATTGCTATGATATTAACCTATATATTTTAGCATACTTTCGACTAAGAGAAAAAGCATTTTTCGCTAAAGTCCATAAAAACTATACTCTGACTCAAATAGTAAATATCTATCTTTATTAACTATAAATTTACCAAGTGGAAAATTTAACAAATACCTTCTAAAGCTTACAAATAAAGGCTAAATAATACTTTTATTCACTATAGAAAAAATTTTTATTCCACCTGGTAAAAACTCTAAAACACTTGTAAAATCAAGGATTTTAGCGTATAGTATAAAATATAAATATTATAACTACGTGGTTTAACATTAACAAAAGTTGTTTTTGAATAGTATATAATAACATATATGTACGCAAAAAGCAACAGTTTAACATTAACAAAAGTTGTTTTTGAATGGTTGTAAGCACGGTCAATATAAATTTGCCCGCCTGTTTAACATTAACAAAAGTTGTTTTTGAATTTGTATATGTTGCGGATTTGTTTTCTAGTAAAGTTGTTTAACATTAACAAAAGTTGTTTTTGAATTTTATTTATAAAGCAATTAACGCAATGCAACAAACAGTTTAACATTAACAAAAGTTGTTTTTGAATTTATTCCTTTTTTAGTGCATGCTACAATTACCCTGTTTAACATTAACAAAAGTTATTTTTGAATAATATGCTATTCATCTCCTTTTAATTTATTTTTAAAAGAAGTGTCACACTTGGATTGACAATTTATCAAATAGAAAAGGCATGGTGATATCATGGAAAATTTTTCATTATTATCTGTAATAGTATTTGTAATGTTTTTGGTAACAGCAGGACTTATTATTAGTAGAAAAGTAGAATTTGTCCGTGCTCTACCTGCCTTTGGCATTATAACAGCTCTTTTAGCTGGCGTACCGATTACAGGTAGTGATGAAAACATTGCTGATTTTGTTATTGTCGGAGGCGTTATAAATCTAGCTGAACCAATGTTTATCTATGTTTTAAGCATGATGTTTGCTGATTTTATATTTAAATACGGTATAACAAATGAGCTTAATTATTTATGTGGTTATTATCTAGCAAAAAAACCACTGTATATTGTTTGGCTTATCACTATAATGACCGTACTATTTTCTGCCGTAATCATGAATATCAGTGCTATCATGTTATCAGCTATACTATTTACACCACTACTATTAAAAACAGGTTTTGATAAACCAACTGCCGTATCATTGTTATTACTAGCAACTGGACTAGGAAATTGTCTAAATCCCGGCTATCATTTACTATACGCCAGTTTATTAAATCTTGATATTTACAGTGTAAAAAACTACTACTATATTCTAGCAATTTTGTGCTTGATTGCTATAAGTTTATATCTCAATTTAAATAGCAATAGCCGAAAATTAAAACCTTGGCAAAAATTACAAAAGCAACAAATTAATTTTAAATTACTCATCATGGTAATAATTCCTGTTGTCTTTGTTTGGATATTAAAAATTAATATTGAATGTAGTCTTATATTAACTTTATCCTATGGTTTTTTAGCCATTGGCACTAAACGACCATTTATAGATTTATTATTTTCATTGCAAGAAGCTATTATTAAATCCGTCGATATCATTGTATTATTGTCGGCTGTTGGAATTTTTATGCACGCTGTAAAAACACAAGCTGTTGTAAATTTAATGGCTCCATTACTTTTATATTTAATGCCTGAAACAGCCACAGAATATGTATTATTTTTTACCCTTTTAACACCATTTGTTTTATACAAAGGTCCGCTCAATTTACAAGGTATGGGCGCAGGTCTAAGTTCCATAATGATGGCTTCAACGACAATGAACCCTATAGTGCTCGGTATGGCACTTCTATCTTTAAACATCTTACGCAAAATAATGGACCCTATTGATGTACAAAACATTGCTGTAATGCAATATGTACAAGTAGATAATAATTTAGTCATCAAAAAAGTATTACCATATGCTATAGCAATAAATTATTTTGCTTTGTTTTACGTTCTTGTTTTTTTTGCCTAAGAAACAAGACGATATTTACTGAAAGATAATCTTCTCTCAATAAATATCGTCTTGTTTTAAATTTAAGCGTCTTTTAAAAACGCACTATAACCTTTTTTAGTTTCATAAACATCAATCTTACTAGTAATTTCCCACGGAGCGTGCATATTAAGCACAGCAACACCACTATCAATTACTTGCATACCATAAAGAGCCATGATATAAGCAATTGTTCCGCCACCGCCTAAATCTACACGACCAAGCTCAGAAAATTGAATAGCTACATTATTTTTCTCCATAATAGCACGAATATTACCAAGATATTCTGCGTTAGCATCATTAGAGCCTGATTTACCACGTGCTCCAGTGAATTTATTAAATGCCATACCGCGACCAAGATAAGCAATATTTTTCATATCAAAAGAAGATTTATACAGTGCATCATAGGCTGATGTAACATCAGAAGAAAGCATCTTTGAATTAGCTAAACAACGTCTTAACGCTAAATCACTATATTGACCGAGTAAATTTAAAATTTCTGCTACAGTATTTTCAAAGAAACGCGATTGCATTCCTGTTGCACCTACAGAACCAATTTCTTCTTTATCAACTAATAAACAACAAGCAGTACGTGTCATTTCTTTCGTTTCCAACATAGCCACGAGTGAAGTATAAGCACAAACTCTATCATCTTGACCATAGGAAATAATCATACTGCGGTCAAAACCAGCTTCACGTGCCTTTCCAGCCGGGACAACTTCCAATTCTGCTGAAAGGAAATCTTCTTCTTCTATACCGTATTTTTTGCCAACGATTTTCAAAACATTTGCCTTAACAGCATCTTTTTCACTATCTTTAAGCGGAATAGAACCTACTAAAATATCAAGATTTTCACCATCAATAACTTTAGTAGCATTTTTTTGCATTTGTTCTTGAGATAGATGAACGAGTAAATCTGTTACACAAAATACTGGGTCAACTTCATCTTCACCGATAACAATATCTACAACACTACCATCTTTTTTTACAACTACACCATGAATAGCGAGCGGAACTGTAACCCACTGATATTTTTTTATACCGCCATAATAATGCGTATCCATATAAGCAAGACCGCCATCTTCATATAACGGATTTTGTTTAATATCAAGGCGTGGACTATCAATATGAGCTCCTAAAATATTCATACCATTTTCTAGCGGTTCACTGCCAATATTGAATAGAACTACTGATTTTTTCATACAAACAGCATAAACTTTATCGCCGGCATGTAAAAATTCTTTATTATTTAAAACTAGATTTAAATCTTTGTAACCGCATTTTTCCGCTTGAATAATGATTTCTTTTACACATTCACGTTCAGTTTTACATTGACTTAAAAAATTGCGGTAATTAAGACAGAGTTTTTCCAATGCCTTTTTTTCTGAAGTTGAATAACTATTCCAAATATCTTTTTTCAAAGATTGTTTATCTTTCTTTTTTTCTTTTGCCATAACAATCACCTTTTAATAAATATTATAATTTATTATAACAAATTTTTTCCAAATATGTTATTGAAAACAACTACTAAAAATCTTCAAGAATATTAATTTTTTTGTTATCTTCTATTTAAATCATGCTTAATAATCGGTTCAATCTGCGTTTTATCTGGTGTTACATACAATGTTTTATTATTGGTAAAAATAACAAAACCCGGTTTGGCTCCAGATGGTTTTTTTACATATTTTATTGGTACGTAATCAACAGGAACATTAGATGAAGTGCGAGCTTTTGAAAAATATCCTGCTATCTGTGCAACTAAAGTCAAAATATTTTCGTCAACTTCTTCTCCATTAGTATTAAGGATAACATGCGAACCAGGAATATCTTTTGTATGTAACCAAATATCATCATTATGAGCCTGCTTGAAGGTTAATTTATCATTTTGATAATTATTTTTGCCCACATATAAAATCATATCATTCGGCAATTTAAATTTATACGGTTTAGATGGAGCGATTGAAGCTTTTTTCTTATTTTCAGGTGGCAAAAAGCCTGCTTTTATCATTTCTTGTTTGATATCTTCTATATCTGAAATAGATACAGCCGTACCAAGTGCCGTTTCTATTGATTGAGCATATTTTTTATCACGTTGACAATGATTTATTTGAATTTGTACCATTTCTTGAGAACGCTTTAATTTATCGTATTTTTTATAATATGCCTGTGCGTTTTGAATTAATGTAAGTTTCGTATCAAGTGTAATTTTTATAATTGCACCATTTTCATCATAAATATTCGGTACGGAAATTTCTTTATCTTTATGGTCAGTAAATTGGTAATGATACGTCATTAAATTATCAGCTTTTATTTTTTGTTTTTCCGCTTTTTGTGCTTTAGCTAATTCTTCTGCTAAAATTTTTTCTTTCTTCATCAAGCGATTTATTTCATTATGAATTACTTTTAAATAAGCCTCTTTTTCTGGTAAATTATTATGATTAGTAAATTTCTTAGAAAACTCCATTAAATCGTTTACATCTGCAAAAGTTTTTATTTCAAATTTATTTTCTGGAAAAATATGCAAAGCAAAAGGCGTCATTGCCTTAATTTTTCGCTTACTATCAATTATTAATGTAGGTAAAAATTCTTTTTGTTCATAACAAGTTTTTATTTCTAAAATAGCATTTTGCAATGACTGATAGTCACTATCTTCCATATTTTTTACGGGCAAATCATCATACAATCCGGCAAGATAAATAATTTCCCGTATAGTGATAGGTCCAAAGCCTAAACCACTAGCTAAAATAGCTTGATATAAAGTACCTTCTTGATATACTTTTACACGCTCCATAAAATCACTAACAGGTGCATTTAAGATATTTACTTTATCTTGCTTGGGTGGTAATTCATATTGTTGTCCCGGTAATACAGTTCGCACTCGATTGCTATTTTCGCCGACTTTACGAAAGGCATCAATAATTGTTCCATCTTGTGTCAAAATAAGATTACTGTATTTCCCCATAAGTTCAGCAATCAATGTTTTCGTAATAATAACACCTTTAGAACCTAATGTATCAATATCGATAAGTACCATACGGTCAAGTCCATATTGGCTAACAGAAACAATTCGTCCGCCTTCAAGCTGTTTACGCAAAACCATGCAAAAAACAGGTGGCTCTGGTGGATTTTCCGGTTGAATATCTGTTATATTCACCATAGGATTTTGCGGATTTATAGATAAATATAAAATATACGTCTGTCCTGGCTGACGAACATAAAAATAAATATCTTGCTTATTGGGCTGGCAAATACGGTCGATACGTCCTCCAGCTACTTTTTTATTTATTTCATCTATTAAAGGTTTTAAAGAAAAACCATCTAAACTCATATACATAGCTCCTTTCATGATAACTATAATATATTAATATAATTTTAAATAATAGATGTATTAATTTATTTTTTTATACGAACATTTGTTATAATAGTCCTTTTTTTATTTGCTTTAAGTGTTCTAGTTGTGCTTTTGGGTTGTCGATTTTGCGGTCAAAGGCTGAAAGAAAGTCAGCGATATTTGATTGATTTCTACTTGCTGTTTTATTATATCATTTCTTTCAACATTGTGAATTAAATTCATATTATAAGTGGTATTTATGCAGTCAGTAGCGACAAGTTTTATACAAAGTAGTAGTAAAAAGAACATGTTTTGATGTGAAGATTTGACAGGTAAAAAAAGAATAATCTATGCTTCAAAAAAATAAAAATAAAAGATAGGTAGAGAAAAATTCTACCTATCTATGTTACCCCAATATTTGACAAAAAGCATCTTTTTTGTCGATATTATTATTTTACAATAAGCACTGGGCATTTAGTATGTTCAAGAACATATTTACTTACACTACCAAGCAATACGCCACGTACAAGACCTAAACCTCTGCTACCCATGATGATTAAATCAGCATCAATTTCTTTAGCATATTCTGTAATGGTGTCTGCTGGGTCACCCGTGCGATAAACTTTAACAACTTTCATGGATTCAGGAAAAACTTCTAGTGCTGTATTTAAAATTCTTTCGCCTGCTTTACCAATTTCTAATAAAACATTGCCTGATAAATAAGCATTAATAGCTAATTTATTAATATCAGCTACATAAAGTACATGCACTTCTGCTTCGCCAAAACGATTAACTTTTATAGCTTCCTGTATAGCGCGTTCCGCAATTTTCGAACTATCAATAGGTACTAAAATACGTTTCATATTAACCGACATACTAAATCATCCTCTTATTAATGTAATAATAAAAACCGTTTCTTAATCTATTTCACACTTAATATATTCGCTAAATAAATCAAAAAATCCTGCTCAATTATTAATAATTTTTAATTAGTATTGATAGGATTTATATCTATAGTAATATTTTTATTGATATCAACATTTTTTTGACGTAAATATTTATTTACAATACCTAAATCATTTGTTTTAATGAGTAAATTAAAGCGATATATATCTTTGAATTTGGAAATAAGCGCAGGAGCAGGTCCCATTATTTTTATAGAAGAATTATTTGAAAAATAATCTTCCATATCTAATTTGAATTTATCAGCAAGTTGAAAAGCTGTTTCTTCAAGTTCATTTTGAAATACAAGTTTGATTAAATGGCAAAACGGCGGGTAATATAGCATTTGACGCAAGGCTAATTCTTCTTGATAAAAAGCTAAATAATCTTGTTTTATACCACATTGTACAGCGTAATGTTCTAAATTATACGTTTGTAAAATAACATGACCTTGTTGTTGCCCTCTACCTGCTCTGCCAGCTGTTTGTGTTATCAAAGCAAAAGTACGTTCACTAGCCCGAAAATCTGGCAAATTTAAGCTAGAGTCTGCACTTATAATACCGACTCCAGTTACATTTGGAATATCATGCCCTTTAGCTACCATTTGCGTACCAAGTAAGATATCATATAAGCCTGCCTTAAATTGTTTTAAAATATCTTGATGAGCAAATTTTTTGCCTGTTGTATCGCGGTCAAGACGAATTATGCGTGCTGTAGGAAAAGTTTGTGCTAATTCTTCTTCGAGTTTTTCAGTGCCAGAGCCGAAAAATTTAATATACCGACTGGAACAATTAGGGCAAATATCAGGAACGGGTTCTGTAATATCGCAATGGTGACATTGTAATATACCTTGGCGATGATATACAAGTGGTAAATTACATTGATGACATTTTATAACATATCCACAACTACGACACATTACAAAAGTAGAAAAACCGCGTCGATTTAACATGATAATTATTTGCTGTTTTTTAGCTAATGTGTTTTCGATTAATTCTTGTAATTTGTGAGAAAGAATTTTGCGATTACCATGATGTAATTCTTCTCGCATGTCCACCCCTTCAATATATGGCAAGGGAATTTTATCAATGCGTTCTTTCATGGTTAGTAAGGTATATTCTTTATTTTGAGCTTTGTAAAAACTTTCTAATGAAGGTGTAGCACTACCTAATAATAATATTGCATTATAAATTTGTGCCATTTTTTCAGCAACATCATGCCCATGGTAACGAGGTGATTCATCTTGTTTATATGAAGCATCATGTTCTTCATCCATTACAATAAGTCCAAGATTAGTAAAAGGGGCAAATAAGGCTGAGCGCGCGCCAATAATTATACCGACTTGTCCCGTGCGAATACGCCAAAAGGTATCATTACGTTCGTTTATAGATAATTTACTATGAATAACGGCAACATCGTCAGTAAAATATTGTTTAAAAGATATGACAAGTTGACCAGTTAGGACAATCTCTGGAACAAGAACTAATACTTGTTTACCTTGAGTACGTATTTTTAAGGCAATTTCAATATAAATTTGTGTTTTACCACTACCAGTAACGCCAAATAAGAGAAATTTATTTTGTCCTTGTTGTAACTTTTCTTCTATTATATTTATAGCTAGTTGTTGTTCTTGTGATAAAGTACGCTTAGATACTTTATTTACGAGCATATTTTTATAACTATCACGTAATTGTTGTCTTTTTTCTAATCGAATATAATTTAATTTAGCCAATGCTTTTAAAGTTAATAGAGATATATTTTGTTGTTTTAAATCATGAACACTACTTTCTTTAATTTTATTTAAATAAAGCAGTGCTTTTTTTTGTGCTGGTTTTCGTTTTAATGTTGCTAAAATATCATCATCTACCTTGATATTAAGTATAGCGTAATCAATATAGATTTTTTTAGCTTGATTATGATAAATATATGAACGTATTACATAATTTTTAGCAATTAACTTTTCTAAATCAGTTATAAAATTTTCATTTATACCAAAACTACGTCGTAATGTTAATAAATCTGTATTTTTATATGCTTTTAGATATTGTAGTAATTGTTGTTCTTTTTGTGATAATTTTAATTGTTTTTTTTGTGATAAATTTGCAGTATTAATATTGAATACAGGTCTGATTTTAACGCTATTTTTTCCAGGAATAAATAGGCGCATTGTTTCACCAAGTGAGCAAAGATAAAAATCTGCCATCCATTTTGCTGTTGCATACATATTAGGTGTAAACCATGGTTGGGTATCAATAATATCTTTTATTTCCTTTAATTTAGTAGTATCAATTTCAGCTGTTTTAGAATAAATTTTTATAATAAAACCTTCCATAATGCGATTGCCAAACGGTACAAGTACACGACAACCAGCGCGCAATATATCAAATTGTTCAGGCACTAAATATGTGTAAGGCTTGGCAATACTTTTTACGGGAATATTAATATATATATCAGCTATTTTTTCCATATAATCACTTACCTATAAAATATTGTTTTTCTCTATTATAAAATATGATAGATTGTATAATGAAGTGCGACACCTAAAAAAATTAAAAGACTCATTATGAATTTTTGTGTAAAATAAAGCTACCAAACAAAACCTACACGAAAGGAAAATTCATAACGAGCTATCATCATCTTACCATATCTAAACGTATTCGTATAGAGGTTCTTTCTATTTTGGTTTATTCTACTCGTTTTATTGCTAAATTTTTACATCGCTATCATTCTACGGTTGCTCGAACATTATCTCATAATAAAATTGAAAATAACTCTACATCTATTCATAATAGCTATATTAAACGTCGTAAGAATTCTTCTCACTTTGGTAAATATAATAAAGTTCTTTCTAAGCTTATTTCTGAAAAATTAGAAGTGTCGCACTTGGATTGACAATTCATCATATGCAATATTATTTATGAATTTACTATAATATGATATGATTTTTTTATTGAAATATTTGATAGTTTGTTTTTTAATAGATATATATTAAATTTAATGATAGGAGTAATTGTATGTTTTATAAGATTTTATATGCTTTTGTAATGCCACCTGGCGGAATTATTTCTTTATTGATTTTGCTTAATATTTATTTATATTGGAAAAAATTTAGTGGTAAAAATTTTTTAACAGGAATTATTGTATTATTTTATTTATTATCTATACAATTTACAGCGTTTTATTTGA
>C._urophasianus_2_cecum__coassemble_222_pt1 | contig 12475 bp, 12 predicted proteins | sample C__urophasianus_2_cecum__metabat2_low_PE_006 | metagenome-assembled genome bin C | reverse complement strand
ACTTGCATGGAGACGTGCTGGGAGGATAGGAAGTTGCCGGTTTGAAAGGCACTGAGTATTCAGTGCCTTTTTTGTATTATATATCTTAAGGTTAAGTGTAAATATTTTGTTACAACTGTAAATTTTATGTTACATTATATGTAATAAAAATGTTACAAAAAATAATAAAGTTATAAAAAATACTTATTTTATAATATTTTTAAGTTTATTTAAAAATTGGCACGCAATTTGCATTATATTATAGGTGTAAAACAAATTATTATAAAATAAATTAACATATATTTATTAACCTAGAGGAGGGTTTCATAATGATTATTAGTGTTATCAAAGAAATTAAAAACAATGAAAATCGTGTTGGTTTAACACCTGCAGGTAGTGAAGTATTAGTTCGTGCTGGTCATACTGTATTGGTTGAAAAATCAGCAGGAATAGGTAGTGGATTTACGGACGAAGCATATGTTGCTACTGGCGCACAGATTGTTGAAGACAAAAAAGAACTCTTTGATAGAGCTGATATGATTATTAAAGTAAAAGAACCATTACCTTCTGAATATGATTTATTCCATGAAGACCAAATTCTTTATACTTATTTACATTTGGCTCCAGAACCTGCACTTACAGATGCTTTATTACGTCATAAAGTTGTTGGTATCGCTTATGAAACAGTTAGAGGTAGAGATGGTCGTTCGCTTCCACTTCTTTCTCCAATGAGTGAAATCGCAGGTCGTATGTCTATTCAGTTAGGTGCTCAATTCCTCGAAAGTCAATATGGTGGACGCGGTGTACTTCTTGGTGGTGTTAGCGGTGTTTGCCCTGGACAAGTAGTTATTGTTGGTGGCGGTATCGTTGGTACTAATGCAGCAAAAATGGCAACAGGTCTTGGCGCTCGTGTTACAATCATTGACCTTTCAATTGATAGACTTCGTTATCTTGATGATATTTTCCATGGTCGTGTAGTTACTGAAATGTCTAATAGTTATAATATAGCTAAATGGGTAGCAAGAGCAGATTTACTTATTAGTTCCGTACTTATTCCGGGTGCAAAAACTCCTATCTTAGTTACTGAAGACATGATTAAAACAATGAAACCTGGTTCAGTTGTTGTCGATGTGGCTATTGACCAAGGCGGTGCTGTTGAAACTTGTGACCATTGCACAACTCATGATAATCCTACATTCGTTAAACACGGCGTAATCCATTATTCCGTAGCTAACATTCCAGGGGCAGTATCTAGAACTTCTACTTTGGCATTGACAAACGCTACTTTGCCTTATGCTTTAGCAATTGCTAATAAAGGATATAAACAAGCTTGCCTTGATGATCCTGGTTTAATGCAAGGTATTAATACAATAGACGGTAAAGTAACATTTAAAGGCGTAGCAGATAGTTTGAACTTACCTTATCATGATATTCATGAAATTTTAAAATAAAAAGCTAAGGCCTGGTTTTACCAGGTCTTTTATTTAGTTCAAAAGGATTTAGAAAGTAAGGGATATATTCATGTCTTAACATAAAGGAGGGGGATTTATATGGATTTATTCCGTAAGAAAGACATTGGTGCCTTACGTTCAATGGCACAAAAATCAGGGCTTACTAGAAATTTATCAGCATTTGATTTGGTTTTCTTAGGAATTGGTAGTGTAATTGGTACAGGGATATTCGTATTAACTGGTGTTGGTGCAGCACTTTATGCAGGTCCAGGTATATCATTGTCCTTCGTGCTTGCCTCTGTTGCTTGTGCATTTGCAGGACTTGCTTATGCAGAATATGCATCTATGGTACCAGTAGCTGGTAGTGCATATACATATACGTATGCTTCATTAGGTGAGTTCATGGCCTTTATTGTAGGTTGGAACTTAGTTTTAGAATATACGGTTACGTGTAGTACAGTTGCATCTGGTTGGTCAGGTTATGTGGTTGGGTTGCTTGCCTCTGGTGGTGTAGATTTACCAATTGCTTTTACAAAAGTACCTGAAGAAGGTGGCATAATAAATCTTCCTGCTATTTTCATTACAATGTTTTTATGTATTTTGTTAGTGCGTGGTACAAAAGAAACTGTAATGATTAACCGCATTTTAGTATTTGTAAAACTTGCAGTTATTGCAATCTTCTTTGTAATTGCAACTCCACATATTGACACAACAAACTGGGATCCATTCTTACCGTTTGGTTATCAGGGTATTGCTTCTGGTGCAGCTATTGTATTCTTCGCTTACATTGGTTTTGATGCTGTAGCAACTTCGGCGGAAGAAGCTAAAAATCCATCGCGTGATTTGCCTATCGGTATTTTAGGTTCATTGTTTGTTTGTGCAATTTTATATTTCTTTGTAGCACTCGTTTTAACAGGTATTGTTCCATATACAGATTTAAACACTCCTGAACCGGTAGCATATGCTCTTCGTGCAATTGGTTATCCAATTGGTTCTGCTATAGTAGCAGTAGGTGCAATTTGTGGTATTACTACAGTACTTCTCGTTTTATTATATGGTCAGGCTCGTATTTTTTTTGCTTTATCTCGTGATGGTATGATACCGGCGGGTATTTGCAAAATTCACAAATTATATCGTACCCCTTATTTAGTAACTATCGGTGGTTGTATCTTAGTTGCAGCAATTGCTGGGTTTGCTCCTATTCATTTGATTGCAGAAATGGCTAATATCGGTACTTTATCTGCGTTCTTCTTAGCAGGTTTTGGCGTTTTATATTTGAGAAGAACTCGTCCAAATATCAAACGTGGTTTTAAATGTCCAGCAATTTATTTTGTAAGTCCGATGGCTATGCTTTCTTGTGGTTATTTGATGTATAATTTACCAATTCATACTTGGATTCGTTTTGTAATTTGGTGTGGCATTGGTTTGGTTATTTATTTTGGCTACAGTTATAAACATTCTAAAATGCAGTCAAGTAATAAATAACAAGTGTAAAAAAACTGGAATTACTTTTTAAGTAATTCCAGTTTTTTTATTCTTTAAAATGAAGATTATACTCTTTCATTTTTCGAATAATACTTGTATGTGAGATGCCAAGAGCAGCACCTAATTTACGTGAAGAATTAAATTTTTTCATAGCTTCAAGAATAATTCTTTTTTCTGTATTTTTTACAGCAGTATTTAAATTAAAATTTAAAACGTTAATAACATTGCTATTACTAAAACTTGCTAGTTTATTTTTGGTAGAAAATACAATATCATCAGCTGTAATAATTGATCTTCGTGCCATGTTAATTGCACGTTCAATAATATTACTTAGTTCACGTACATTACCAGGATAATCGTAGTTTTCTAATTTTTGTATGGCTTCTGCTGAAATGGATTTTACATTAGGATTAATATCATTAACAGTGGAATTAAAAAGATAATTGGCAAGTAGTGCGATGTCTTCTCGACGTTCTCTTAATGGTGGAAGATAAAGCGGAATTACGTTTAACCGATAATATAAATCCTGACGAAACATATTATTTTGTACCATTTCTTCTAAATTGCGGTTTGTAGCAGAAATAATACGAACGTTTATAGGAATTTCACGATTGCCACCAATACGACGAACAGTATGTTCTTGGAGTACACGCAATAATTTTGCCTGTAAGGTAGAGGAAATATCACCAATTTCATCAAGAAATAGTGTACCATCGCAAGCAAGTTCAAATAAGCCGAGTTTCCCACCTTTATTAGCTCCTGTGAAAGTGCCTTCTTCATAACCAAATAATTCGCTTTCTAAAAGTGTATCAGGAATAGCTGTACAGTTTATTGCTAGAAAAATATTATTGCGACGTGGCGACGCATTATGGATGGCACGAGCGAATAATTCTTTACCCGAACCTGTTTCACCGCGAATTAAAATAGTGGAATTGCTACTAGCATAATGTTGAGCAGATAAAATAAGTTCTTCCATAATTTGGCTTTTATGAATAATATCATTGAAGCTAGTAGAAGGTTGACCAGTGATTTTTTGGTAAATTTGGCGAACTGTTTCCATATCTCGAATGACAGCTACACCACCAAATAGATTGCCATGTTCATCTAATATAGGTTGGCTACTTACCATGTAATGATTGTTGTATTCTTCTGCATAAACTTCATGATGTAAATATTTTTTACCAGTAGCGAGAGTTTTAGAAAGGAGTTTGCAAAACGGCAATGCTTTAGAAATGGGTTCACCAAGAACATGTTTATCGCCTATTTTTAAAATAGTTGTAGCTGCTTTATTAATGTAGACAACTTTTCCATTATTATTAGCAATGACAATGCCTTCATTAATGGTGTTAAATACAATATCCATTTGTTGGTATTTTTCATTGTGGGGCATTAACATAATAGATTTTATATTTATAATGCCATGTAAGTCATTGAGTTCAGCAAGAATTTTTTGTTCAATTTTATAAACCAAAGGTTCTGTTTCTAAATATGTAGCGTTTTTTATGACTTCCATAGAAAGAATGTTAACGTTGTACTTTAATAAAATTTTAGATATATCGTAAACTAAACCATGGCGGTCTTTATTTTCAATACATATTTTCATAATATACCTCATACAATAAATTTAATTAATTTTCAATACCTTTACGACCTTGTATACCTTTTTGGTAATAATGTTTTATTTCTTTCATTTCTGTAACAAGGTCAGCACGCTCTATAAGCCAATCAGGTGCATAACGACCCGTACATACAATTTCTGTTTCATGAGGAATTTTGGCGAGAAAATTTTCTAATGTTTCACGTGTAATTAAGTCATAAAAGATAGCTACATTTATTTCATCTAAAACAATTAAGTCATATTTTTGTTTATTTAAAGCTATAAGTGTTTCTGATAAATTATCATTTACAAGTTTTACATAATCTTTGGGTGGGTTTCCAGCTGGATAAACTCGTATCATATCGCCCCATTGAGCGATTTCTTCATCTGTTAACATGCCTTCTTTGGCGATGAAATAAGGTTTTCCGCTGGTTTTTAAAGTTAAATTAGGAGAAAATTGCTGTAAGATAGTTTGTTCACTATAAGATAATGTTTTCATAAATTGAGAAAAATATACTTTTTTTCCGGCACCTAAACAGCGAATGGCAAGACCAATAGCTGCTGTAGTCTTGCCTTTGCCATTACCGGTATAAACTTGGAGCATAAAGGTCACTTCGCTTTCTGTTTAACGGTTATCAATTTTTTCTAGGCTATATAAATCATGAGTATTAAAACGAGTTTGAGCTAATTGTTCATATTTAGTATTTGGACGTCCGTAATTTGTATATGGGTCAATGGAAATACCACCACGAGGTAAAAATTTCCCCCAAACTTCAATATATTTTGGGTTCATGAGTTTAATTAAATCTTTCATAATGATGTTAACTACATCTTCATGAAAATCACCGTGATTTCTAAAACTGAATAAATATAACTTTAATGATTTACTTTCGACCATTTTAATATCAGGGACATATGATATATATATAGTACCAAAATCAGGTTGTCCTGTGATTGGGCATAATGTTGTAAATTCTGGGCAGTTGAATTTTACCCAATAATCATGGTCGGGATGTTTATTGTCAAAAGTTTCTAAAACATCAGGGCGATAATCAAAATCATATTTTACATTTTTCTGACCTAGTAGAGTAATATCTTGTACTTCTTCTTTTGTACGCATTATGTTTGTTTATCCTTCCTTTATATCAGAATTGGTATAATTATTATAACATAAATACTTTAATGATACATAATTTTATGTTTGATTAGTGTTAACTATGTTTGTATATTTACAATTTGTCATTTAATATGTTATTTTTTTACTTGACTAAAATACTTTTGTAGCAGTACAATTAACATATTGTATTTGTTGTCATTAAATAATGCTATATTTATGATTATATGTATTTTTTATAGCATGTATATAGTAGTATGATAATTATTTCACAAATACAAATTAATTAGTTGGAGGATTTTATATGGAAAATCGTATTTATAATTTTAATCCAGGTCCTGCTATGCAACCATTGGAAGTTTTGCAGGAAGCACAAAAAGAATTTTTAAATTTCGCAGGTAGCGGAATGTCCATTATAGAAATCAGTCATCGTTCTAAACAGTATGAACAAGTACATAATCAAGCAAAAGCAGATATTAAAGAGCTTATGGGTTTAGGTGGTGATTATGAAGTATTGTTCTGTCAAGGCGGTGCAAGTATGCAATTTACAATGATACCGCAAAATTTTGCTACAGATGATAAAGTAGGTAATTATGTTCTTTCGGGTAGTTTTGCTACTAAAGCTTATGAAGAAGCCCATCTTTTAGGAAAAGGTTATGTAGCTGCTTCTAGCAAGGATAGAGATTTTAAACATATACCGACGCAGGAAGAAATTAAACTTAGTGATAATGCAGCTTATTTGCATCTTTGCTATAATAATACAATTTATGGTACAGAATATCATTACATTCCAGAAACTGGCGATGTGCCACTTATCGCTGATATGTCTTCGGATATGTTGTCACGTCCATTAGATTTTTCTAAATTTAGTTTGATTTATGCTGGTGCACAAAAAAATCTTGGTCCAGCTGGTGTAGTAGTAGTAGTAGCACGTAAATCATTTATTGAAAAATCGCCACAAACTGTACCGACAATGCTTCGTTATGATACGTATTTAAAGAAAAATTCTTTGTATAATACACCACCAGCTTTTGGCATTTATATGGTAGGAAAAGTTGTAGCATGGATTAAAAAGATGGGTGGACTCGAAGCTATGGCAAAGAGAAATATAGCTAAAGCTAAACTTGTTTATGATGCTATAGATAATAGTGATGGTTTTTATAAAGGTCATGCTGATAAAGATAGCCGTTCGTTTATGAATGTAACATTTAGATTACCGACAGTTGAACTTGAAAATAAATTTGCAGTTGAAGCATTAGAACATGGATTAGGTGGCGTTAAAGGTCATCGTTCTGTAGGTGGTATGCGTACATCTATTTATAATGCTATGCCACTAGAAGGTTGTCAGGCACTTGTAGATTTCATGGAAAAATTCCGCAAAGAAAATAAATAATAAAACAAAAAGATGATTTATCTTATTTAAAGGAAATCATCTTTTTGTTTTATATTTAATCTAATGGAATGTTTAGATAAGTAGTATCAATTTTAGTGATTTTGCAACGAGCAGCAGAAAGATTAGTTATATTTTTTAAGGTATTTTCATCATTTTGAGGCAGTAAAATGGTTATAATGACTTTATCAGTATAATTTTTGTCTTTAATACGTATTTTATTTTGATGTAAATAATTTTCTAAAGTACCAAGTAAATTATAATCTAGTTCTAAATCATAACTGTTAAAAATAGATTTTTGTACGACACAGGAAGCTTCTAAACCGAGTGTAGTTGATTTGCCATAGGCACGGATAAGACCACCAGCTCCAAGTTTTATTCCGCCAAAATAACGTGTTACAACGACAACAATGTCACTTAGTTCATTTTTTTTGAGGACTTCTAAAATAGGAACACCTGCTGTACCGCTTGGTTCTCCATCATCATTTGATTTTTGAATATCGCTATGTTCACCGAGAATATAAGCATAGCAGTTATGATTAGCATCAAAATGCTTTTTTTTTATTTGATTTACAAAATCTTGTGCTTGACTTTCAGTTTCAACATGGTTTACGTAAGTAATAAAGCGTGATTTTTGAATTTCCCATTCTGTTTGAGCATATCCATCAATAGTTTTATATTCAAGCATGGTATCACCTCAGATTTTTTGTTTAGTTAATTTTATTGGTCTCATTGTATTAGAAATATAATTATATTATATAGAAATTATAAGGTAAATTGAATTGAAAAAATTTTTTTACAAAATTTGCATTTTTGTATGGTAAAATGAAACGTTTTATAGTATTATGTTCATAACATAAATATTAATTTATATATTATTAAAAGAAAGGTTGTGTTATTAAAGAGATGAACAACAAACCTATAATGAATAGGGGTCTGAAAAACAGACATATACAGCTTATTTCTCTAGGAGGAATTATTGGTAGCTGTTACTTTTTAGGTACTGGTTATGTACTTGAACAAGCAGGGCCAGCATCAATACTCGCTTATTTATTAGGCGGAATGGTAGTATTATGTGTAATGCTGTGTTTGGCTGAACTTGCAGTCGCTCAGCCTGTATCAAGTTCTTTTGTAACGTATGCAAATGACCATATATCTCCGACATGGGCATGTGGTGTTGGTTGGGCATATTGGCTTAATTGGGTTGTTTATGTACCGGCAGAAATGATTGCCGCGGGAATAATAATGAACCAGTTTGTTCCAGAGGTCAGTCAGTTATGGTGGGCTGTGTCTTTTGGTTTAGTAGTAACTTTTATAAATCTATTCAGCGTAGGTAAGTTCGGTGAGAGTGAATTTTGGTTATCTATAATTAAAATAACTGCGCTTATAATTTTCAGTATTATTGCATTTGCTATATGTATGGGTTGGGCTGGTGGAACAGGTGAGCCTATCGGTACTAAAATTTTGTTTGGTAGTGGTGGTTTTGCTCCACATGGCTATTGGGCGATTATAATGACGATGGTAATTATACTTGTTAATTTCCAAGGTTCAGAAATAATCGGTTTAGCAGCAGGTGAATGTAAAGACCCAGCCAAAAGTATTCCAATAGCAGTTCGCAATGTTACATGGAGAATTATTGCTTTATATATAATTCCAATTACATTGTTAATTTCTATTTTACCATGGGATGAAGCTTCTCTTACAGAAAGTGTATTTGCAGCAGCAATGCATCGCTATGGTTTTGATTATTTTGGTTATATGTTTGCTTTTGTAATTTTAACAGCAGCTATATCATGTTCTAATTCTGGTCTGTATGGTGCAGGTAGAGCATTACATGGTTTATCTAAACACGGTATGGCACCTAAATTTTTAGGCAAATTAAATCATAATGGCATGCCACAAAATTCTATCATTGTTTCTATATGTGCTTGTTGGCTTGTAATTTTACTTTATACTATAGATACAAGTGAGATGGCATATACGTATTTATTAGCTGTTTCTGGTTTCACAGGAGCAATGGCTTGGATTTCTATTTGTTGGAGTCAATATAATTTCCGTAAAAAAATGATGGCACAAGGTAGGGTAAGTGAATTAAAATATAAAACCCCGTTTTTCCCGTATGTTACATTAATTGGTATTTGGGTACAGGTATTTTGTTTAGTAGTAATTGCATTTACTGATGAACTTCGTTCAACATTATATGTTGGTATACCAATGATGGTAGTGCCGATGATTATTTTTAGATTAAAACAAATGAAAGCACAAAAAACGCTTATAGTGCGTAATAAAGGTGAATTATAAAAATAAAAGCTGTACAGAAATTCTGTACAGCTTTTTTTTAAACGGGAACTTTTTTTATGACAATATCTTCAATAGTTTTTTTTATACTAAATATATCTCTGCCGAAAGAAGCTTCAACAGCAGCAACGACAGCTCCTTCGACGAGTGGAGCATTAGCAATTTTTATTTTACTGACATCTTTATTGTCATCATCTAGCATATCAATTACCATTTCAGTAGTTAAGACTGAGCTACCTAAATCAACTAGAATTAATACGCCTTCTGGGCTGTTTACTTTTTCGATGGCAGACTTTATTTTTTTCATATCTGTGCCTAATTTGCCGTCTGATGTGCCACCTGCGGCGATGATTTTTAGTGCAGGGTCTGCCATTTGGAGAGCAAGCTCTTTAGTCCCGTCTGCAATAAGGGAGCTATGAGAAACAATTACAAGTCCAATCAAGTTAAGCACACCTTTATAATTTAATTCCATAAATAATGATATGTTATTTGCTTTTAAGTGTCAATCTAAATGATGTTTTCTATAGCTAAATTATTATGAAAAAATATGAATAAATATCGTTTAATATATTGCATAAGCTGATAGGCAGTGGCATAATTGGAAGTGTATGGTTTTATAATTTTTTTCGGAGGAATAATTATGGCATTATCAGCGAAAATGAAATTAAGAATTTTTATTGCAGCATTAATAGTGGTAATTATCGTCATAGGAGGTAGTATCGGATATTTTAATTTTTATGTAAAAACCCCAGAATATACTTTAAAAGCAGTACAAGATGCAGTAGAAAATCATGATATAGATGAATTTAATAGATATGTAGATGTAGATAATGTTGTAGCTGGAGTTACTAATAATATGCTAGATGCAATAATAGCTTCGCAAAGTAATCTTCCAGAAGAAGCAAAAGTAGCTATGAATAGTTTGGCTACAATGTTTAAAGCACCACTTGTTGCCAGTATAAATGACGGATTAACTACTTTTGTAAAAACAGGTAATTGGGAAACAACTGATGTTAAAGATAGTCAAGGCGCTATGATTGATTCTAAAATGGTTTTAGACCAAACAGGTTTAATGGGTATTAGTTTTTCAGGTATTGATTATATCAATATTGACGAAGAAAATGGTACAGCTCAAGCTGGTATAAAAGTAGAACAAAGTGAAATTGGTCAACCATTTGTTTTTAAAATAACATTAGAAGAACAACCAGATGGATATTGGAAAGTTGTCAGTGTAGATAATTTTGCTGATTTTATAAAAGCTTTGCAAGCAGGTAGACAAAAATATATTGCGGATTATTTAAATCAAACAGCAACATTATTATCTGATAAAGAAAAAATTTTAACTGAAAATGAAGCCAAATTAAATGCTACATTGAAATCAGGCGTACTTGGCAATGATAAATCACGTATGGAATTAAAATTATCAATAGAAGAAAATATTTTACCACAGTTAAAACAATTACAGGCAGTACTTCAGGAAGTTGAAGTTCCTAAAGTAGCAGAAACATTGCATAATTTACAATTAAAAACATGTGAAAGCAAGATTGCTTATTATGAAAATTATGCTAAATGGCTAGAAAATAAAGATATAAAAACTTTGCGTGAAGCTACAGATAATATGAAAAAAGCAAACACTATGGAACATGAAGCACAATTATTGAAAAATAGAATTCAGGGACAATTAAATTAAAATTAAGAGCAGTTTTTACTGCTCTTTTTTGCTAAGTGTGTTCTTGTAGAATGTATGTTTATATTTTATAATAAAAGCGAGGTGAATTTGTTCATGACAAAAAAAGAAGAAAAAATATTGCTTTATAATTTTAAAGATAAAAATGAACTTGAGGCATTAAAATCTTTGATTGAAGATATGAAAATAAATGTTATTTTAGCTGATGAAAAAGCATATCAACAAAAAGTTGGATATTTATTTAATTTAAAGGGTTTTAGTGAAAATAATAGTGATGAGGAAGATTTCAATTTTGGTTATGAATTAATGATGTTTCATAATTTTACTAAAAATCGTTTAGATGCTGTATTAAAAAAAATGCGAATGCAAAATTTGAAAGTACCTGTTTGTAAAGCGGTTGTTACATCGTTTAATCGTTTTTGGACATTGCGTCGTGTGTGTGAAGCTATGGAAAAAGAACATCTTTCTATGCGTAAAGATGAACAATAAAAGAAAGGTGAATTTTATTGAACGATAAAAATAATTGGTCAAAAAGTAGTATACCAATAAATGACGAACCACTTATCGAAGAAAAAGAAGACAAGGAACAATTAGGACAAGGTATATTTCAAGATAATAAAGATGACATAGAAACAGAAGATGTAGAGAAAAAATCAGCAAATATAAAAATAGAAGAATTGCCACCTAAAGAAGAAATGGAACAATTAGAACAAGGTACATTTCAAGATAAAAAAACAAAAGATGTAGAAAAAAAATCAGCTAATATAAAAATAGAAGAATTGCCACCTAAAAAAGTAATACAATCAGAACATAAAATTAAAACAAAAACGAGATTAAAAAAATATATTAAGCGATTATGTTTAATAGCAGTATTTATCATTGCTGGAGTAGTAGGTTTTTATTTATCATTTTCGTGGAGTTTGCATAGTCAAAGTGAACAAAATGCTAAAGAAAATGATATAAAACAATTAGAGCTTAGACAACAAAAATTAAGTGAACAACAGTCTGATTTAGAAAATGAATTGACTCGTTTGGAAAAGGAAAAAGAGCAACTATCTAAACAATATGGAGAAGCAACACAAGAGAAATCTTTTTTGGTGGAAATGTTAGATAAAATTATGGGCAAAGATGAAGAAAATAAAGCAGTAGCAGAAAATTTACAAATGCGTATAAGCAAATTAGAGCAAATTTTGCATGATATAAATTTACAATTAGATGGATTGGAAAGTGTAGAAACTAAAGTACATGATTTAAAAGTGATAGCAGAACAGGAATTGACTGAGCATAAAGATATAATTGACATGGTTAAGTTTCAGGCGCAAAATATAATAAATGATTTTTGGCATAAGTAATTTTGGCTCTTTGTCAAATGTTGGGGTAACATAGATAGGTAGAATTTTTTTCTACCTATCTTTTTATTTTTTTTGAAGCATAGATTATTCTTTTCCTGAACCTGTCAAATCTTTTCACACCA
>C._urophasianus_2_cecum__coassemble_218_pt1 | contig 12692 bp, 8 predicted proteins | sample C__urophasianus_2_cecum__metabat2_low_PE_006 | metagenome-assembled genome bin C | reverse complement strand
ATTATACAATCTATCAAATAAAAAGAAAAGATAGGTAGAAAAAATTCTACCTATCCATAAAATTTCAATATTTAACGAAGAATATTTATTGTACTCGCTTAAACATTTTTTCTAAATCATACGTGCTAAATTTTATGATAGTTGGTCTACCATGCGGACAAGTATATGGTAAGGTTGTATTGGCAAGTTCATTTAAAATAATCTTCATTTGAGCGATATTTAAAATATCACCAGCTTTAATAGCGGCTTTACAAGCAGTCATAGCCAAACAAGAATGACGTATTTCTTGTGGCGTTGGTGTATGAAGTTGTAATAAAGAGTGTAAAATATCGCGAAAAATTGGTTCTGCATCAGCTTCTTTTATATCTGCTGGTATTTCCTTTAAACGAACTTGATTTTGACCTGCAAGTTCTACATTAAAGCCAAGTTCATATAAATTTTGCTGATATTTTTCTATAAGTTCAACTTCTTGATAAGTTACATCTAAAAATAAATGTACTAATAAAGCTTGCACCGCTATTTTATCAGTTTGTTTAGCAAATTTATCATATAAAATACGTTCGTGTGCCGCATGCTGGTCAATTATATACATACCGCCATTAGGTCCTTGTGCTATAATAAAGCAAGCATCAATCTGTCCAATAGGGATTAAATTACTAGCTTCCTTTATATTTACTTCACAATTAGATTTATCAGTATTTGTCTTAGTCGTAAAATCAAGTGGTATTTTGTTTTCTTTAACTATACTAATTTTACTTTCTACAGTAGACATAGGCGTTATTTCTGGATGAAATAATTTTTGTGCCTTTTTAAAATCTTGAAGAGATTGTTTTTTTGTTTTTGAAAAAATATCCTCTGGTTCTACTTGATTTGTTTTAAATAAAGGTGCTTGTTTTGGTTTAATTAATGGTTTTTCTTCCGTATGCAAGGCTTTATCTGTAACAGGTATAGCAAAATCACTGAGTTTTTGATTGTCACTCGGTTTAATCGCTTCTAAAACAGCCGTATATACAGCTTTAAACAAAGCACCTTCATCGGCAAATTTTATTTCTGCTTTTTGAGGATGAACATTAATGTCTATCGTTTTTTTATCTAATTCAATATTTAATACGACAAATGGATAACCCGCCTTAGGCAAAAGTGAATGGTAGGCATTGTCAATTGCTTTGTAAATAATACGGCTAGTGATAACACGCCCATTAACAATCAAAGTTTGCCATGAACGCGAACTGCGAATAATAGCTGGTTTTGTAATAAAACCAGTAATTTTTATATTTTCATCAATAAATTCTACAGGAAGTAATTCTTCACTTACTTTCGTTCCATAGATACATTCAATAGCATCATAAAGTGAATTATTGCCTGGTGTAGCTATGGTCATTTTATTATTATTAATTAACTTAAAAGCAATATGAGGTTTAGAAAAAGCAAGTTTTATAATAAAATCATTAATTTTATTAGCTTCTGTCGTAGTCGTTTTAAGAAATTTTTTGCGTGCTGGTACGTTGAAAAATAAATCTTCTACTTTAATAGTTGTACCAATATTGCAACCAACTTCTTCTATCTCGTCTGTGCGACCACCCATAATTTTAACCATAGTACCCAAATCGGCATCTTTAGGACGAGTTATTAAACAAAAACGTGATACAGCAGCGATAGATGGTAATGCTTCACCACGAAAGCCTAATGTATTTATTTTCATTAAATCGTCTACTTGTCGAATTTTACTGGTAGCATGACGCAATATACATAAGCGAGCATTTTGTGTATTCATACCTATGCCATTATCTGTAACACGCATAAATGAAGTTCCACCCGCCATTATTTCAACTTCAATTTTGTCTGCATTAGCATCAATAGAATTTTCTACCAGTTCTTTTATAACCGAAGCCGGTCGTTCTACAACTTCACCAGCGGCTATTTTATCAACAGTTGCATCATCTAAAATATGAATTGTCATAGATTATCCTCTTGTTTTGCCTGTTGCTGAAGTTCATACAATTTATTCATAGCATCAAGCGGTGTCATACTCATTAAATCTAACTCTTTTAACTGAACAGAAATACTTACACCAAATAATGTTGGCATTTCTGCTACTTGCAGGAATTTTAATTTATTTAGTTTTGGTTCAACTTTATCATCATCCATTATTTTATGTGTATAATCTATCGTTTGTGGATTAGATTTTTCTATAGTAGTTTTTTCTACATTTACAGTAGTAATAGATGATTTTTTAGCATTATCATTTTGTTCTAAATCGGCTAAGATATGTTCTGCTCTTTCTACTACATTATACGGAAGACCTGCTAATTTTGCTACATGTATACCGTAAGATTTATCAGCACTACCTGGAATAATACGGCGTAAAAATGTTACATTATTACCTTTTTCTTTTACCGCTATGCAGTAATTCTTTACATGAACATCATCTTCTAAATCAGTGAGTTCATGATAGTGAGTGGCAAATAATGTCTTTGCTCCAATATTATCGCGAATATGTTCAATGACGGCACGGGCAATACTCATACCATCATATGTACTTGTTCCGCGTCCTATCTCATCTAAAATAACAAGACTATTTTTGGTAGCATATTTTAAAATATGTGCTACTTCATTCATTTCTACCATAAATGTACTTTGTCCACTAACTAAATCATCACTAGCACCAATACGCGTGAAAATTTTATCCACAGGGCAAATTTTCGCTTCTCGTGCTGGAATGAACGAACCAACTTGGGCCATTAATGTAAGTAATGCACTTTGGCGCATATATGTTGATTTTCCCGCCATATTTGGACCTGTAATAATCATGATTTCATTTTGACCATTATCAAGGCAAGTATCATTTGGTACAAATAAATCATGTGCTAAAATACGTTCTACAAGTGGATGACGACCATCTTTAATATTGATTATACCGCCATTTGTCAATTCAGGACGAATATAATTATATTCTGCCGCTGCTTGTGCTAAACTTACAAGTACATCTAAGATAGCTATTTCATGCGCCGTATCTTGAATAGAACTAATTTTTTCTTTTAATACTTCACGAATTTGAGTAAACAAATTATATTCTATTTGTACAATTTTTTCTTGTGCACCAAGAATTTTAGTTTCAAACTCTTTCAATTCTGATGTAATATATCGTTCTGCATTAGCAAGTGTCTGCTTGCGTGTATAATAATCAGGTACTTTTTCGGTAGAACTATGACGCACTTCAATATAATAACCAAAAACCTTATTATAACCAATTTTCAATGATTTAATGCCTGTTTTGGTTTTTTCTTCTTCTTCCATCTGTTGTAACAATCGTTTACTATTGCGGGCAATATGGCGATATTCATCAAGTTCTGCATTATAACCATCTTTTATAAACCCACCTTCTCGAATAGAAAAGCCTGGGTCTTCTACAATAGCTTTATCAATTAATTGTACTAAATCATCATAGAGCAAAATTTTACTATCAATTTTTTGTAACAATGAAGCTGATAATTTTGCTAATTGTTCTTTTACAGCAGGAAGTACACGCAAAGAATATTTTAGTGCATTCATATCACGAGCGTTAGCACTGCCTACTTCCATACGAGTTAAGAGACGTTCAAAATCATAAATATCCTTCATAATTTCACGTAAATTATTGCGCACAGAAAATTCATTAACGAGATTTTCTACTGCATCAAGACGCGCATTTATACGTTTTATACTGAGTAAAGGATATTCTAACCATTTGCGAAGCAAACGACTTCCCATAGCTGTACGAGTGAAATCAAGTATATCATAAAGTGTATCTTTTTTTTCACCATCACGTAAATTACGAGTTATTTCCAAATTACGAAGCGTATAAGTATCGATAAATAAAGACTTAGACGAGTCTAAATACGTTAAACGGTTTAAATGACTCAAATCAGTTTTTACAGTATCATGTATATAATCTAATAACGTAGCTACAGCCTTTTTTACCATTTCATTTTCTGGTCGGTTTTGTGCATTAAAATGTTGAATAAGGCGGTCATCAATATTAGCACTAACAGTATCAAGTTCATTTACAAGACAATTTGATAGACGCAAAGCTAGAAAATCATGTAATTGTTTTTCAAAAGAAAATGGCTTAATGAGTAAAATTTCCGGCATCATTAAACGATATAATTCATCTAATAATAATTGACAACGGTCAGCACCATCATAAATGCCATAAAAACATTCACCTGTCGTAATATCCGCTCCTGCTAATACAATTTGTTGTTTTTCCTCATATATTAATGTAATGTAATTATTTTTACTGCCTGTCAAAGCACTTTCACTCATAACCGTACCAGGTGTAACGATTTTTATAACTTCGCGCTTTGTAAGTCCCTTTGCTTTAGGATCGCCAATTTGTTCACAAATAGCTACTTTATAGCCACGATTAACCAGCTTATTAATATAGGGCTCAGCAGAATGATAAGGTACTCCACACATAGGAATACCTTCACCTGCTGTACTTCTTTTTGTCAAAGTGAGTTCTAATTCTTTCGAAACGAGTATAGCATCATCCATAAACATTTCATAAAAATCACCTAAGCGAAAAAATAATATTTGGTCCGGATGAGCATTTTTTACAGCTTGATATTGTTGCATCATTGGAGTTAATTTCAATACTTACGCCTCCAATTCGCCTTTTAAAACCCAAGTTTGCGGATGAGTTATCTTAACTTGTACTAAATCGCCTACTTTTTCATCTTTATGTTGCCATAAAACAATTTTATTAGTACGAGTATGACCAGTATAAACATTTTTATCTGTTTTACTTGGTCCTTCCACCATTACTTCAATAACTTGATTTAATAAGTTTTTATTAATTTCAAAACTGATTTTATTTTGTACATCCATTAATTTATGCAAACGTTCTTTTTTTATTTCTTGTGGAATTTGATTTTCCATAGTAGCTGCTGGTGTACCAGAACGTTTTGAATAAATGAAAGTATACGCTGCATCATAGCGAATTTCTTTTAAGAACTCAAGCATTTCCTGAAAATCTTCATCTGTTTCACCTGGAAAACCTACAATTAAATCAGTTGTAAAACTAGCATTAGGAAATTCATGGCGGATTTTTTTAATAAGTTCCTTATAATAAGCTGTAGTATAACCACGGTTCATAGCTTTAAGTATTTTATCTGTACCGTATTGAACAGGTAAATGAAAATGTTCACAAATATGTTTACTATTTTTTATAGCATAAATTACTTTATCCGTTAAATCACGTGGATGAGAAGTCATATAACGAATACGTTCAATACCTTCAATTTTATCAACCATAGTTAAAAGGTCAGCAAAATCAACATCTGCTCTATCTTTACCATAAGAATTTACATTTTGTCCAAGCAAAGTTATTTCTTTTACGCCATTTTGTACTATTTTCGTTATTTCAGCGACAATCTCTTCTGGCGCACGACTACGTTCTCGACCGCGAACATACGGTACAATACAATAAGTACAAAAATTATTACAACCGTACATAATTGGTACATAAGCAAATAAAGAATTATTTTCAGCTGGTTCAACATTTGGTGGCATATCATAATCACCAGCAAGTTTTACTACATGACCACGTGAAGTATAAATTTCCTCTAATACAGCTGGTAAATCGTGCATTTTATTAGTTCCTAATACAAAATCTACATGCGGGGCTTTTCGAAAAATTTTATCGCCATCTTTTTGTGCCATACAACCAGTAATACCTAAAATTAAATTGGGATTTTGCTGTTTTAAATGCTTTATTTCTCCAATTTTGCCATAAATTTTCTTTTCGGCACTTTCACGTACACAGCACGTATTTATAATAATGATATCAGCATCTTCCATTTTTTCTGCTGATTTATAGCCCATGCGTTCCAATTGCCCCGCAAAACGTTCACCATCTGAAAAATTCATTTGACAGCCATACGGTAAAATTTTATAAAAAAGTTGTTTATTTCTTAATAACAAAAATATACTCCCCTTCTGTTTATTTTTCTGTATCTGTTATACTTATTAACTAAAATTATAATCAATAAAGACGTCAAATAGCCACCAGCTCAAAATTACTGGTGGCTATTCCTTTAGATAAATATTATATCATTTAGTTAATTATTAGACAACAAAATCTTTATAATAAAAAGATTTTCAGATAATTTTTGAAAATATTATAGAAATTATTTTTATTTTGCTTTATAATAAGAAGGATTAATGTCTTATTAGCTGTATTTACAACTTTAATAAAGCATAATATATAAGCCCAACGGCACTTAATAAATATATTTCGAGAATAAGAGAGAGTAGAAAGGATGTTTTCTATGAACGTAAAAAATGAAAATTTAGCAATGTTATGTGATTTTTACGAATTTACAATGGGTAACGGTTATTTAAAAAATAATCTACATAAAAAAAATACATATTTTGACGTATTTTTCCGTACTATTCCAGATAAAGGCGGTTTTGCCATCGCAGCTGGTTTACAACAAGTAATTGATTACATTGAAGATTTACATTTCAATAAAGAAGATATTGATTATTTCCGTTCTAAAAATCTTTTTAGTGATGATTTTCTTGATTATCTAAAAGCTTTTCGCTTTACTGGTGATATTTATGCTGTGCCAGAAGGTACATGTATTTTCCCACGTGAACCAATTATGACTATCAAAGCACCAGCTATTGAAGCGCAGATTTTAGAAACATTTGTTCTTTTAGCTTTAAATCATCAATCCTTAATTGCTACAAAAGCGAACCGTATTGTCCGTGCTGCACAAGGTAGAGTAGTTCTTGAATTTGGTTCTCGTCGTGCTCAAGGTGCTGATGGTGCTGTAAAAGGGGCAAGAGCTGCATATATCGGAGGATGTGCTGGAACTGCGTGCACGCTTACAGATGAACTGTATGGTGTTCCTGCTAGTGGAACTATGGCTCATGCTTGGGTACAAATGTTTGATAGCGAATACGAAGCTTTCAAAGCTTATTGTGAAATTTATCCACATAATACTGTATTACTTGTTGATACTTACAATACTTTAAAAAGCGGTGTACCAAATGCTATTCGTGTATTTAAAGAAATGCTTGTTCCACAAGGGATAACAAACTTTGCCATTCGCCTTGATTCCGGAGATATTTCTTATCTTTCCAAACAAGCACGCAAAATGCTTGATGAAGCAGGTCTTACTACTTGTAAAATTGTAGCTTCTAATGCACTTGATGAACATTTAATCCGTGATTTACTCATGCAAGGAGCACAAGTTGATACATTTGGCGTTGGTGAACGTATGATTACTTCAAAATCTGCACCTGTTTTTGGCGGTGTATATAAATTAGTAGCTATTGAAGATGATAATGGTAATATCATTCCAAAAATTAAATTGAGTGAAAATACTACTAAAATCACTAATCCACATTTCAAAAAAGTTTATCGCCTTTATGATAATGAAACAGGCAAAGCAATTGCTGATGAAATTTGTTTATATAATGAAGTTATTGATAATACTAAACCACACGTTATATTTGACCCTGACGCTACATGGAAACAAAAAACCCTCACTAATTTTTCTGTAAGAGAACTTCAAGTACCAATTTTCAAAAATGGTAAACGTGTATATACTAGCCCATCTATCAGTGAAATTCGTGATTATTGCGCGCGTGAAGTAGAATCCTTATGGGATGAAGTTAAACGTTTTGAAAATCCACACCGTTATTATGTTGATTTATCAAAAAAATTATGGGATATCAAAAAAGAATTATGTGTCAAAAATTCTATATCAGACAAATAATTGATTAATAGAAAAGGCATTTACGAAAAAGTAAATGCCTTTTTTAGTTATTCCTATACATTAGATTTTTATCTTCTATTAACAATTAAACCGACTAAAATAAGAAACGTACTAATTATTTGCCACATTACCAATGTTTCATCAAGTAAAATATAAGCAAACCATAAATCACATACAGGCAATAAATATCCCAAATTAAACGCATTCCATTATATGTAAACGGTCCAATCTCAAAAATACCAATCTTTATCACAACGTTATTTGATGACCAAATTAATACTACTGCTAATAAACTAAATTCTAAAAAATACTTATGTATCCATTCAAAATTCTTTATAATGATAATTGCATAAAAATACTATCTGTTACCATTTTTCTCGGGTTATAACGTATTTTTATAGGCTTAAAATAAATTTATATACAATCAAGTTGAAATAAACTATTAAAATCATTATCATCATTTAACAAAATTTTAATTTTCATCGTGTATAATTTACTTAAAAATAAAAAATGGAGGTTAATATATGAAATATTGTCCATATTGTAATCGAATGGTTTCTCCTATAAAACGCACATCATGGTTTTTATTTATTTTTTTAACATTTATAACTAGTGGTGCTTGGATAGTAATTTATGCTATTTATTACTTTTTCTTCAAATCATCAGAATGTCCAATTTGTGGTAGTAAAGAATTACAAAAACATAATTAATTAATTTTATAATATGAAATCCCGAAGGCATGTTAAACTTCGGGATTTTTTCTACACATCGATAACACCATAATGAATAGGCGCATATTTTCCACCGCAAATTTTGTTAAATCCTAAACGAGCAAATTCTAAACTACGACTGTTTTCCTTAAATACTACACGATATTTAGCGACACGCTTCGCTTCATTAACGGCTTCCAATGAAACCGGGCTATTATCTGCAAGTTGACGAAGTGGATTAAGATTTTTACTATCTAATAGGGCATGGCGAAACATGGGATCAAAATAAACAATATCAAAACTATTATCTGGTTGAACTTTTAAATATGATAAATAATCACAATTAATTACTTCAATATTAGTCATAGCTGATTTCAAATCATAATTAGTAGGCAAATAAGTTTTTAACCCTTCTTTTACTACTAGACTAATCAACGGATTAACTTCAAGTCCTACAACTTTGCCACTTTCGCCTACACCATAACTACTAACTATTGCATCAGCAGCAAATCCTAAAGTGCAATCTAAAATTTTCATGCCTTTTTTTACTTGCATAGCCTCAAGCATATTATCATTTCCACCATAACGAAGTCGTTTAATACGTACCTGCGCCATATTAGGATGAAAAAACATTTCACCTTCAGGCAAATCTAATACAACTTTATCATTTTTTACAATTAATACTATATCTGCACCATAATATTCTTTTATCTTATTAATCCCTCCTTTTTTGCGTGAAACATATTTCGTATTCAAAATTTTTGCTATTTCCTGAGCTTTTATTACTAAATTATCATTTACTTTACGAATTGTTGTTACAACTACCAAAAACAAATCCTCCTTTAAATCATATTGATATTATAGAAGAAATTCACTCATCTGAAAAGCAAATTATTAAAATATCCACATCTAATATTTTATATAATATTGTTTATGATAAATATTATATCATAGTTTTATTTTATGTATTGTAATAAATATATATTATGTTTTTAAAATTAATATTAAATAATATTTTATCATATATAGATTTATATTATGAATAAATAATAAATAAATATATAATAACGACTATAATTTATTTAAAATTCAAAAATATATACTATAATTTATGATTTGCAAAGCTATATTTTTATGATAATATATTAAATATAATTCAACTACCTATTTCTGAAAAAATAGGTAGTTGAATTTGATGTAAGTAAAAAGAAATCTATTTTAAAATATTATTTCATTTATAGAAGCTTTACACGCTATATAACGGATTTTAATTTTTTTATGATAAATCATAAGCATATATAAAAAATAATTGCTTAAACAGGCTGTTATTTTAAGTTAAAATATTTTCAACTTATTTAAATTATAAAATATAAATCATTAATAGATAGTTATTATTTAAATTCATAAAATTATTTTAAGCTATAATTTATTAATTAATTTTTTATATTATTTATTTTTATACTATTATTTATAATAAATTAATAGGTAAAAACATATTGAAAATTAGATAAGAAAAAACTAAAAAAAGGATGGATAAAATGGACAATTTTCAGCTAATAGAAAATCATTTTTTAACTACAGAAAACTATCTCAAACAGGAAGAAATAAATGAAAATACCTTGCTATTAAATTATAAAACATTACTAGCTAGATATTTATCACAAGGTGAACCATCAGAAGATACTCTACGTAATTATTATTCAGCTATTGACCAATACATAAAATGGTGTTTTGAAAATAACTGTCATCCGCTAAAAATTACTGAATACCAGTTTATGTATTATCGTGATTTTTTAATAAAATCCAAAATGAAAAAAGGTAGTATTAAATCTAAATTAAACGCAATAAAACAATTTTATAATATAGCCGTAAAACTTGATTTATTAAAAACAAATCCCGCCAAAAATGTAGGTGTAAAAGCATATGAACCAAATGAAATTTCACCATTAAAATTTTTAACAATCGAACAGCTAAATCATTTATTAAATATAATTCCTCCGTATGATGGAAAACATATAGATTATTTACGTGATAAAGTAATTATTATGTTAATGGCTTTAGAAGGATTGCGAACTGTAGAAGTATATCGTATGTCAGTAAGTGATATTAATTGGGATATGAAAACAATTTATATTCATGGTAAGGGACATAATGATTTTATTTATCCTAGACAAGATGTACTTGAAGCGTTAAAAAATTATCTCGACATACGACCGTTTTCACTAGAAAATATAGATAAATTGGGCGAACCAGTCTTTACTGCTGTATCTAATTTTAGCAAAGGTAAACGCATGAATAGACGTGGTATTCGTTATAATATTGACAAATGGCTAAATAAAGCAGGTTACAAAAAAACTGGTATTAGTTGTCACCTTTTACGCCATACTTGTGGTACTTTACTCTATAAAAGCACTAAAGACTTACAAATTGTAAAAGAAGTTTTGCGCCATAGTGATATTAATATTACAAGTAAATATGCACATGTATATGACCAAATGAATAAAAGATACAGCTCTACAATTAATTTAGACGAAGAACAATCTTGATATATAACGATTAATTTAAAAGTTAATATCTTACACAATCTATCATAAATAAAAAAATAAAGGCTATCCGAAGTTAACCCTTGTTTAGATGAATTTCTAAACTAACTAATTTCGAATAACCTTTTATTTATCTACTTAATCGTCGCCACCAAACATGGCAAGTATCATTTGAATAAGTCTTAAAATTTCAATGTAGAGCCATACGAGCGTTAATAATAATCCGAATGCACAAAAATACTCCATGTATTTCGGTGCACCATAACTTACAGCTTGTTCAATATTATCAAAATCCAATAAAAAATTGAATGCTGCTACACCAGCAACAATAAAGCTAATAAGTATACCGAAAATACCACTTGTTGGCATTAAATGAAAACCAAACATTGAGGCAATAATATTTATAAAATAAAATATTGCTACAGCACCAGTCATACTAATTATTACTGAACGAACTTGATTAGTTACTTTTATAATCTGTGCTTTCCATAAAAACAACATTAAAAACATCGTAGCTAATGTAATTCCTACAGCAATAGCTGAAATACCAAAATACATTCTTTCGAATTGTGCAGAAATTATACCCAGCACAACACCTTCAAATACTGCATAACCAGGTGTTGTCATAGGTGCTAAATGTGGTTTAAAGCATGTTACTAATGTAAGCACTACGCCAACAATCATACCCAAAATCAATACACCATAAGTAGCTGAACTTTCTGCAAGATACATTCCAGAAATAATTGCAGAAATAATAGTTACAGCAGTAAGACCAAACGCTTTTATGAAAGTCCCTTTCAACGTTGCTGGAGAGTCTACATATTCAGCAGTCGGTCTACTAATTATTTTCATAGCAGGATTTGCCATATAAAGTCACTCCTTAAAAATTTAAAAATATTTATTTAACTTATTGGCTATTATATCACATATTAATTATAAAATATAGGTAATAAACGTTTATTTCATATTAAAATTTGATTAAAATTACAAACCGAAAATAAAATTATAATTTCTGCTGGTAAATACGGTTTAAAAGCGCTTGACTTAAAGGAAAACTAAACACCTTAAAAATCAAAGAATATTCCTAAGTTTTGTTTCCTACTAGCTGATTACTTATCAAATTTTTATTAAAGATTCTAATTTGATATATTTTGAAATATATATAAGTATACAAAGAATTTTATTGATGAACTTTAAAATTATTGAGGGATAAATCTTGATATTTTAAGTGTATCAAAAAAAAGGAAGCTGTATCAACCACAATTTTTGTTGACGACAACGACTGTAAGATTTAGTGATTTGGCTTTTTTATGGCTAAATGAAAGAGCTTTAGATAAGGAAATAAATTTTTCTAAAGTTCTTCAAGAAGCATTAATTACTAAAACGATTTTAAAAAGACCACTAAAAGCGGTCTTTTTTTATGCTTCGAGTATTTCAATAATATTTATTATAAAATCATGAAAAAAGTGGTCCGAAATCGGACCACTTGCAGAATTTTCTCACTTTTATAGGTGGCGTTCTGAGCAGTTTTCTTCTGCCTCTCCTTAGTTTGGTGTCTAAATTAAAAATAAATGTCTTAAAAAGGCTCTGAGGAGCCTGTTTTTTATGATGAAATAAAAATTTTGAGGGGCAAGCCCTGATATTAAAAATGTTAATTTGAATGAAATGAT
>C._urophasianus_2_cecum__coassemble_213_pt1 | contig 13251 bp, 12 predicted proteins | sample C__urophasianus_2_cecum__metabat2_low_PE_006 | metagenome-assembled genome bin C | reverse complement strand
ATGTTTAAATTGGGATAATCCATTTAATTTATTTTTAAAAGAAGTGTCGCACTTGAATTGACAATTCATCGTATAATAAAAAATTTTAGTAATAAATTTTATTTTTTATAGGTATATTTTACTATAAATTGATATTGATTATTATTAAGGAGATATATATACTAATATGAAAAAGAAACATTTATTTCAATTGCTCACTGTTGGATTGATTATGACGATGTCCGTTACTGGTTTTGCTCAAGATAATCAGAAAACAGAAACTTATAGTTATTCTAATACAGAAGAGCTTTCAACAGAAATTAAAGAAGAGATAACTTCGTCAGAAGAAAAGAATGTTGAAAAAAGTAAAAATGAAATAGTAACTTTTAAGGGATTATCACGTTATGATATTCGTCATGATAATCGTCCTGGGCAAAAGGGAGAAACACGGAAATCTCTTTGGCGTAATCGTTTAGAACCAACTGTGAATTTAGGTAATGGCTGGAAGATTAAAAGTCGTATGGATTTTGAAAAGAATTATAAAGCTAAGGGTGATGATAAATCTCATTTTTATAATCGTATGTTATATCTGCAAGGACCTGTTTTAGGTGGTACTATTTCTGTTGGTAAAATAGATTATGCTGATTTTGCCAATATGGATATTGCTTATGGTATGATTTTTGATGATTATGTGAAAGGTGTTAGATATAATTATACAGATGCTGAATCAGGTGCTATTTATACAGCGATGATTGGTAATTTTGATTCACCATATAATGATAATGTCAATGGTAAAATGTACTATGATGAAAAACAATTATATCCAGAATATCAAGCAATGCATTATGCAGGAATTCAAGCAGAAATACCAGTTTCAGAAAAATTAATGGCAGGGGTTGCATATCATAATGTAAGAAGTGGAGATCTTGATGATACACAACAGATTTTTGAAGTAGCTAGCGAATATAAATTTGATTCTAATTTTAAACTCGGTGGAGTTTATGCTATTTCTAATCTTGATGCTGATAAATATGATAAAGGCAATAGTGAGCAAGAACAGGCATATGTTTTACAATTGAATTATAAAGAAGCAAAACGTTCTACTCCGAATACTTACGGACTTTGGGTTGCTTATAAAAATATAGGGGAATTAGCAACTTTTATACCGACATATACAAACGCTTTTGTGGGAGAACAAGGTTATGAAATTGGTGGTAGATATGTAATAGCTAAAAATCTGACGGGTGAAATGTCTTATTTCAACGGTAATGATATTGAAAGTGATAAAACAAAAACTCGTTGGTTTGGTCGTATAGAATATCGTTTTTAAAAAAATATAGTAGGAGTTTATATGGCATCACAATTAACTTATAAAGAATATTTAATGGTTACTATTCCATTTATGCTATCGACAGCGACTCAGCCATTATTAGGTGCAGTAAATACGGCGATAATGGGACATATGAGTGAAGCTTTTTATATTGCTGCTGTTTCGCTTGGCGTTATTTTATTTAACAATATTTATTGGCTATTTGGATTTCTACGTGTATCTACTACAGGTTTTTCGGCTCAAGCACTTGGAAAAGCATATGATGAAAGTAAATTTTTGGCATTGGCAAGACCTTTAATAATTGCACTTGTTATAAGTTTATGCTTTTTAATTGTGTATCCGTTGGTATTTAATTATTATGCTCAATTTATGCGTCCAGAAGCACAAGTTGTAATATTAATGAGAAAATATTGTGATGTTATTATTTGGGGAGCGCCATTTGTTTTACTCAATTATGTAACACTTGGTTGGCTTATGGGTCAAATGATTATTCGCTACACTATGTTTATGCAAATATCTATGAATGTAGTTAATATTATTTTATCGTTTATGTTTGTATTTATATTACAGATGGATATTGAAGGAGTGGCGTATGCTTCACTTATTGCACAAATTTATGGTTGTATCGTTGGTTTTGTAGCGATTTATTTTAAAGGTAATCTTAAATTTTCTAAGCAATATTTGATAAAATTGAAAAGTTTTAATCCTTTTTTATCACTTATGAAAGTAAATACTGATTTGATGTTGCGTACTGTTTGTTTATTGACGATTAATAATTTATTTGCTATGGCGGGCAGTTCGTTGGGAACAACAACACTTGCGGCTAATGCTGTTATTTTAGAAATAATTTTTATTCTAGTATATTTTATTGATGGTATGGCAAATGGTGTAAGCGTATTTTCGGGTAAAGCTTTCGGCACAAAAGATATACAGTTATTAAATAGAACGTTATATATTGCTTTGCGTTGTTTAATTGTATTTGTAATAATAGGGTCGATTGTTGTTTATTTAAGTAAATCATATCTTATAAGTATTATGACTAATTTGCCGGAAGTATCCGCTTATGCTGATAACTATAGTATATTTTTAGTAATTCATCCTATTTGTGCTTGTGTTGGTTTACTTTTGTATGGAATGTATACTGGTGTTGGTCATACATCATCAATACGAAATATGATGTTCATTGCTGTAGCTTTCTTTTATATTTGTCAAAATATCTTGATGAATTATTTTGCTAATTATGGTATTTGGGCTACATATTCTTTAACGTACTTAGTTGAGTCGATAATTTTAGTGTTGTTTTTGCCACAACTTAAAAAAAATTTTTTATAAAATAAATTATTATCTGTTATATCTGTTTAGATTATTGTATAATTTATTGTAGGTAATTAGACAATTACCTATTTTTTGTCGATTGATATATGTTAGAATTTATATAATAATTAAGTATATATTATTAGCGAAAGGTGGCTTCTTCTTGAAAGCAAAAATTGTAATAATTGACGCATTTTGGCAATTATACAAAGAAAAGAGTATAAAACAGATAACAGTAACAGAATTGATGAACAAAGCTGGATATCATCGTAGTGTTTTTTATCAATATTTTAGGGACATTCATGATTTATTAAAACAGGAACAGGACGCATTTTTTGCAGAGGTGGATAACCTTTGGCAAGATGTAGCAAAGGAAATATTGAATGAAGATTATAGTACATTGCTTATACAAAAAATAAACGAACTTTCGCTTAAATATGACTTTAAAGTGAATATCTTATCAAAACACAATGATGAAACGGATTTTAAAAATAGATTTAATAATACTTTGAGGAGAAACCTTTATAATTTATTAAATTTGCAGGAGAATGATACTAAAGTAAAATTGGCATTAGAAGTTTATATCAGTGGACAATTAGAGTCATTAGTATATTTTCATAAACATAAACATAAAAATAAATTGGATTTTAAAGATTATTTGGAAGTAACAAAGTCTATTTTTCAAACTTGTGTTAAGCAGATAGAGCAATCGCATACAGAAAATAATAAGAAGAATAATTAACAAGTCTACACATAAATCGACATTTTTGACTAATATGTCTATTGTTATAAATGAATAGGATTTATATAATATTTATAGAGTAGTTATATGATGCTATTTGATATACTTAATACTTCCCGAATATATCAAATGACCTCCAGTGTTTTTAATCTTACTGAGCAGGAAGTTTCCTACCTCTAAGTTAGTGAAATGAATTGCTTCGTATGAACCGTGGAATGCACGGGGATAGCTTGTTTATGCTTACAACAAAAGTTGTATAAAACAAGAAGCTTCCACTTCTAACTAATAGCGAAAGTGGTGGAAGTACATCACATGGTATTTGTTTTGACAGCAGTTTTACTGCTGTTTTTTTCTTTTTGAGACTAAAATTATAAAAAAACAACCGCAGCTAAAGGATTAAAAGGCTGCGGTTTTTTTATATAAACAACAACAAGAGGAGTCATAGTGGGATGGCTTTTATTTCACAATTATATGGTTAATCAGCGTACGCAATTCTCCAAAACCACTCTGGGCTAAGAGGTTATGCAAATACATATAGGAAACTTGTGCGCCGATATAATTTCTAAAATCATTGAATAATTTTCCATTGAGATTATCAGTGGAGAAATTATAATCTTTTTGAGCAATTTCTTTTAATGCGTTTACAACATTAGTAGCGGCACTGCCACTGAGTACCCAATCATGGTCACCGAGATGAACAATATATCCTTCTTGGTGTTGTGGATATGGTAGTTTGGTGCCAGAATTATCAAGTAAGCCATATTGAACTGGATTAACTTGAGCGATAATAGAAGCAGCTTTAATCCAGCCTACAACTTGTTCTTCATCTTTAGTACTGCCAGGATGATTATGAGCACATGCTTGTGCTACTACTTCTTCAGCTGGCATATGGCGATAAATTGCTTCAACGAGGCTTAAGATATGATGAGCACCTGTTTCAGCGATGGTGTATTCTTTAAGACTGGAACCATCTGTATTCCACTGAAATACCCATGGTTTAGCTAAATCATGTAAAGCTTGTGCCGATAGTACAATATCGTTATTCACTTCATAACCAAAGATTTGTTTATAAGTATTTACGATACCTTCTGAAATGCTCAAATTAGCGGCTATATGTGTACATAATCCACCAGGATAAGGATGATGGCTACTATATCCACTACCAGGACCAGAAATAAAATCCTGAGGCTTTTTGCCATTATATGGTGGAAATAATTGTTCTGGGCTAATAATAGAAGTATCTATAAGATTAGCTTCGACTAATTTGTTGTAAATATTTGTAACATCATTAGCAGATGAATACATTTGCATAAAAGTAGGACGAGTATCTTCTATTAAATTAGCAGTTTTAGCACGTAAGTTATTATCAGTTATTTTGTTAACACATGTTTTAATATAATTTAAAGAAGTATTAACAAGCTGTGATTTTTTAGCAGCTGTTTCAGCGTCAGGTAAATTTTTAAGCGAAACAGGTTCAAAATATAATGATTTTGATATATTTCCCTGAGCAAAAGCAGTTGTATTATGTAAGCCTTCAAAATTAAATAATGTTGCACCTAGTGCTATACTAGCTCCTAATTTAAAAAAATTGCGACGAGATAATTCGTTCATAGATACACTTCCTAACTCTTAACTATCTATATAATACATATATCATGAAAATTTATAATTAATACGTGTTTTAGTATATAAGATAAATGTGTAGTTTTAATTTAGTATAGTTAAAAATTTGGTAAAGGAGTTGTAAATTTTTCATAAAATAAGCATAGAAAAAGCATTATCTGTAAAAAGATAATGCTTTTTGGGAGGTTTATATGAGTTTATTTACTAACGTTTTTTAAGATAATCTGTGTATCAGTGATAGTTAAAGCATTGGGGTCATTACCTTGAATAAGTCGAAATACCTCAGCTGGAATATACAGATTATTGTTGATTAAAAGAGGTGCACTGCCAAGTTTTGTAGGAGCAGTCATACCAATAGCTATGATACTTGTAGCGGAATATAAATCTTCACCAATTGTCATAGTGCATTGCATAGTATCACTTTGAACAGTGGCAGATTGATTTTGTTCATCCCAATTTATTGTAAAACCGAGTTTTTCACTAACGCTTCTAGCTGGGACGAGTATACAGTCATTCATAATGATAGGATAATCATTAATTTTTTGATTGTCGATAATGATAGATTGCTGAATGACAGGTTTAGTTGTCTCAGAATTTTGACTAGAGGCAGAAGCCGGGAGAACATATACTGCAAAAACTAAAGTACATATTACTATTAGCCATAATTTTTTCATGTTATAACCTTCTTTTTTATTTATACCTTTATTTTAAACTAATTAGAAAATAAAATCAATTATAAATAAAATAAAATCCGATTAAAAACAAATTAAACATGAATGTAATATGATATAATGGAGAAATGAATTTAGAATAGGATATAAAAATGCACAGGGTGTAAATATGGATATAAAACAAAATGTTCAATTTTTAAAAGGTGTTGGGCCTAAGAAAGCACAAGCATTAAAAAGGCTTGGTATAGAGAATATATACGATTTAATTACGTATTATCCACGTCGATATGAAGATTTAAGCTATGTAAATGCGATTGGTAGCTTAAAAGTAGGCGAAGTTGTTAATATAAAAGGAAAAATTGTAGCAATGGCTGATAAAAATACACGACGTGGTTTAAAATTGTTGACAATAATTTTAGCTGATGATACTGGCAGTATACAGATAAATTTTTTTAATCAAGATTATTTAAAGAAAAAACTAAAACAAGGTATGATGATGTTTGTCCATGGTAAAATTGGTTATGCTTATGGTGGTTATGGACAATTGGCAGTAACACAATTAATTTCATTTGATATAGAAAATAATATGGTAGATGAAAATCATCATGCTTTTATGCCAATATATACTTTACCTGATTATATAAAACCAAAAGATTTTCGTAATTTGTTAAAACAGGTGATAAATGCTGATGTAAATTTTGTTGATATTGTACCAGAATTTATTCGTGCTAAATATCATTTTTTGTCGAAAAAAAAGGCAATAGCATTAATTCATTTTCCGCAAAATAAAACAGAGTTAGAAAATGCTAAACGTAGTTTGATTTTTGAAGAATTATTTAGTATTCAAGCAGGATTGTTATTGTTAAAAAAACAACATACAGGTAAACATAAAGGAATAAAATTTTTGCCAAATAGTGAATTGGTAGAAAAGGTGCTGAAAGCTATTCCGTTTGAACTAACAGGAGAACAGCAAAAGGTATGGCAAGAAATTTGCTTAGATATGCAATCAGATACACAGATGCAACGACTCGTACAAGGGGATGTTGGTTCAGGAAAAACAGTCATTGCTATTTTAGCACTTGTTAAAGCAGTAGAAAATGGTTATCAAGGAGCGATGATGGCACCAACAGAAATACTTGCTATTCAACATTTTGATAAGATAAAATCTTTATTAGAAGCTTTAGGAATTAATGTAGCAATTTTGACAGGAAGTTTAAAGACAAAGCAAAGGCATGATGTAATAGAAGGACTGGCAGATGGAACGATTGATATTGTAATCGGTACACATGCGCTCATTCAAGATAGTGTTATTTTTAAAAATTTGGGATTGGTGGTAACAGATGAGCAACATCGTTTCGGTGTGAATCAGCGTGCTAAATTAGAAGATAAAGGTATTAATTTTTTGCCAGATGTATTAGTTATGACAGCGACTCCTATACCACGAACAATGACACTTACTGTTTATGGCGATTTGGATGTATCATTTATTCGGCAATTGCCACCAGGTAGAAAACCAATACGAACTTTTGTACGTATGCCAGATAGACGGGAGTTAATTTATAAATTTGTTCGCAGTGAAATACAAAAAGGTAGACAAGCATATGTAGTTTGTCCACTTATTGAAGAAAGTGAAAATAGTGACGCTGTTTCAGTAGAGATGATTTATGAGGAATTGACAGCAGGTTATTTATATGGTGTAAAATGTGCACTTTTACATGGAAAATTGACAGCAAAGGAAAAAGAACAGCTTTTATATGATTTTTTAGCAGGTAAAATTGATGTACTTATATCGACGACTGTTATTGAAGTTGGTGTTAATGTACCGAATGCTAGTATAATGGTAATTGAAGGAGCAGAACGTTTTGGTTTAGCGCAACTTCATCAGTTGCGAGGACGTATTGGCAGAGGTCAATTTGCTTCGTATTGTATTTTAATCAATAGAGGAAAAAACAGTAATTCATTAGAACGATTGCACTTGATGGAAAAAATATCTGATGGTTTCGTATTAGCAGAAGAAGATTTGCGTCTTAGAGGACCAGGTCAGTTTTTTGGTTCAATGCAACATGGCTTACCAGATTTGAAAATTGCTGATGTTTTAAATGATGTAAATGTATTGATAACAGCACGTCAAGAGGCACAGCGTGCCATAGATTTTGGTGTTGATAAAAAATCTTTAGTAGAATTTTTACAGTTGCAATATAAAGATAAATTTATAAAGATTGTCGATGTATAGAGGGTGTAAAAGAGAAAAAATGAGTAAAGAAAATAGTGTAAAAGGAATAACTTTAGTAATATTTATAGCAGTATTAGGATTAATTCATATTTTAAACCCTAATTTTTATAGCGAATTTTGGCATATTGCAACCAGTGGTAATATGCAAGAAACGGTTGATTATATTGCTTCATTCGGTGCATGGGCAATGGTATTTAGTTTTTTGCTGGATGTGCTTATAAATGCTTTGGGGTTTTTGCCATCAATATTTGTTTCTACTGCCAACGGTTTGTTGTTTGGCATAGTACCAGGCATAATTATTTCCTGGTTAGCAGAAACAGTTGGCGTAATTATTTCATTCATGTTAATGCGAACGATTTTACGTTCTACAGCTGAAAAATTGATTGCTAAATCAAAGTATCTGCAAAAGGCAGATGATTTTAGTGGAAAAAATGGCTTTAAAATAATGCTTATTTTGCGTGCTATGCCGTATTTTCCTTCAGGAATTTTAACAGCTTTAGGCGCAGTAAGTAAAATAAGTCTTAAAGATTATGCTCTTGCCAATTTGATTGGTAAATTTCCTTCAACTTCATTAGAAGTTGTTATCGGTCATGATGTTGTAAACTATCAGCAGAATTTAGACCGCTTAATGATTGTAATTGTGTTAGTATGTATTATTTATGGTGCAATATGGTATTATCAGAGAAGAATGGAGAAAAAATAAAAGACAAAAGTACGTATTTTAAGAAATATGTTGCTTTTAAAGTCTTTTCACAGTATAATATTGTTCATGGTTAACTAAAAATATATATTATAATAGAGGACAAATATACAGGAGTTGAGAAATTTTGATTAAGGTAATTGTAAATGGTGCTCATGGTCGTATGGGTAGTACCGTTGTAAATGCTGTTGTAAATGACAGTGAACTTGAACTTGTCGGAGCAGTCGATATTGTAGGTGGTATGGACGCGGGTGATAAAGCTGGTTGTGGCAAAACGGGTATTATAATTTCTACAGATTTACAAAAAACAATAGATGAAACAAAACCAGATGTAATGGTTGATTTTACTCAACCAAATGTAGTTTTCAATACTGCAAGTTTAGCACTTAAAAATAAAGTTCGCCCTGTTATCGGTACAACTGGACTTACTGATGACCAAAAAGCACAGCTTGATAAAATAGGTAAAGAAAATGATACACCATGTTTTATTGCAGCTAATTTTGCTATCGGTGCAGTACTTATGATGAAAATGGCTGTAGAAGCTGCTAAATATATGCCTGATGTAGAAATTATTGAACTTCATCATGATAATAAATTAGATGCTCCATCTGGTACGGCGCTTGTTACAGCAGAAATGATAAAACAAGTTCGTGAAAGCCATAAACAAGGTCATGCAAATGAAAAAGAAAAATTGGCAGGTGCTAGAGGCGCTGAATACGATGGCATGAGAATTCATAGCGTACGTTTGCCAGGATATGTAGCTCATCAAGAAGTAATCTTCGGTGGATTAGGTCAAACACTTACTATTCGTCATGATTCTATTGATAGAACTTCATTTATGCCTGGTGTTATGCTGGCTTGTAAAAAAATTATGGGCTTAAATGCTGGTCTTACTTGTAATTTAGATAAAATTATGGACTAATAAATTATAATATTGGAGTAGTGATTTTAGTGAAAAAATATAATGTAGCAATTCTCGGCGCAACTGGTGCTGTAGGTCAAGAATTTTTAAATCTTATTGAAGAACGTAATTTTCCATTTAATAAATTGAAATTACTTGCCTCTTACCGTTCGGCTGGTAAAAAAATTCAATTCATGGGTAAAGAATATACAATAGAAGAAGCAACACATGACTCTTTTAAAGGTGTTGATATTGCGCTTTTTGCTGGTGGTTCAGCTAGTAAAACTTTTGCTAAATCTGCAGTAGATGCGGGTGCAATCGTTATAGATAATTCTAGTGCTTTTCGTATGGATCCAGAAGTTCCGCTTGTTGTTCCAGAAGTAAATCCGCAAGCAATAGTTCGTCATAAAGGTATTATTGCCAATCCAAACTGTTCTACAATCATCATGGTAATGGTACTTAAACCAATTTATGATTTAGCAAGAATTAAACGTATAGTTGTTTCTACTTATCAAGCTGTTTCTGGCGGTGGGAAAGAAGCTATGGCAGAACTTGAAACTCAGGTTAAAGCTATTGTTGAAGGTAAACCGGTTGAAGCTAATATATTGCCAGGCGCCTCACTTCCAAAACATTATCAAATTGCTTTTAACTTAATTCCACAGATTGATGTGTTCCAAGATAATCTTTATACAAAAGAAGAAATGAAAATGATTAATGAAACACATAAAATTATGGAAGATGATAATATTGGTATTACAGCAACAACAATTCGTGTACCTGTATATCGTAGCCATGCTGAATCCATCAATATCGAGCTTGAAAAAGAAGTTAGTCTTGAAGCTGTAAAAGAAGCTCTTAGCCAATTTGATGGTGTAATAGTTCAAGATAATCCAGCAGAAATGGAATATCCAATGCCCCTTATGACTTCTGGTAAAAATGATGTATATGTAGGACGTATTCGCAAAGATTATTCTATCGCTAATGCTTTAAATCTTTGGGTATGCGGTGACCAAATCAGAAAAGGTGCGGCACTTAATGCACTTCAAATTGCTGAATACATGATTGAACATGATATGATAAAATAAGGTTCTATAATAAATGCTAAAGTAAGAGAGAAAATTTTCTTACTTTAGCATTTATTTTTTTGTAAATTTACTGCGTAAAAGAGCAATTTCTTTAGAATAACCAGCGTTGTCATTAGGTGTTTCAAGAATGAATGGCAGATTTTTTAATGCTGGATGATTGATAATACGTACTATAGCATCAAGACCAATTTTGCCTACGCCGATTTTTTCATGGCGGTCTTTGTGACTGCCACATTCATTTTTACTATCATTTAGATGAATAGCTTTTAGTTTATCTAAGCCAATAATTTTATCAAATTCATTAATGACTTCATCTAAATGGTTTACAATATCGTAGCCACCATCCCAAATATGACAAGTATCAAGACATACGCCAATTTTATTTTGTAATTTTACTTTATCTATAATAGCGCGTATTTCTTCAAACGTCTTGCCGATTTCTGTTCCTTTACCAGCCATTGTTTCTAGTAAGATAGTAGTTTGTTGTTCTGACCACATAATGTTATTTAGGCAATTAGCAATAAGTTCAATACCAATTTGTTCACCTTGTTTTAAATGATTACCAGGATGAAAGTTATAATAGTTGTTAGGTAATTTTTCCATACGCTTTAAATCATCAGCCATAGTATTATAAGCAAATTCACGTACTTCGGGCTTGTTTGAGCAAGGATTTAATGTATATGGTGCATGAGCTACGAGTTTTTGAAAATTATGTTTTTGAGCAAGTTTTAAAAATGAAGCTATATCTTCTTCATTTATATCTTTAGCTTTACTACCACGTGGATTACGAGTGAAGAAGGCAAATGTATCGGCTTTGAGTTGGAGTGCTTCTTCGCCCATGTGCAAAAATCCCTTGGAAGATGAAAGATGATTTCCTATATGAAGCATTAGTTCCTCCTAAAGTAAAATTAGTTAATACAGTATATGATTAGTGTCAATTTAGAAGTTATTGTAGCATACAAATATACTTTTTTAAATAAATAAGAGGAATTTTAAAAAGACATACGGAAATAATTAATAAGAATTTTTAAAAGCGAGGGATAGGAAATATGGAAAGAGAAGAGGTATTGTTGAAAATAGCCGGAATAATAAGCAATAATGATAATGATGTATTGGCAGAAGTAGAAGAATGTATTGATGATATTGAAGCATATGTTTCTACATATATAGAAGAATATGAAGATAGAAGCATGACATTAGAAGATGATTCGATAGAAGATTTGCAGTGGCTTGGTATGGTGAACTGTTTAATTCGTAATAATTATGTATATGAAACGGATGACAATGTTCAATTGACAGATTTTGGTTGGGAATTTAAAAATTTGCGTGGCTTTAAAGAATACGGACTTAGTATGGAGCGTAAATTTTTAGATGATAGTTATAGTATAGACAGATATGATTTAAATGAAGATGATGAAGATGTATTTGATTATGAAAAAGATGAAGATTTAATTGAAGATGATAATATCGTAAGTTGGTGTAAATATCTGGATAATAAATGGGCAGATAAAAATATTTGTATTGGTATGATTGGCATAAACAATGAAGCATATGTAATATTCCCAATAGATTGTGATGTATTAGAGCAATTAGAGGATTTAGCAGATAGTATTGGACGACATATTTCTAGTGTTTATTGATAAAACTCCTCGACTTTTAGGTCGAGGGTTTTTAGATTTATGAGTAAACATTTAATGTATATTTTATTTTTATGGATATGGTTATTTAAAATAACAAATGTATATGATATAATAAAAAAATATTGATATATTATCAATGAAGGGAGTTAAGTGAGTTGTTATGACGAAAATTGCAGTAGAATTAGTACCACGTGATTTAGCTGTGTTTGAAGATGAACTGAAAACAATCAAAGCTGAAATTCCTGCTGTGGATTTTATAAATGTGCCTGATTTACTTAGTTGTGATGTACGTAGTTGGGATGGAGCTGGTGTTGCTAAGAATTATTTTAAAGAAGCTGTACCTCATTTGCGTGCTATGGATTTTGATTTTACGCAAAATCTACCAATAAAGGATAAATTAAAAGAGTATAATATAAATGAAGTGCTCGTTATTCAAGGCGACCCGCCACAGACAATGAACTATCAGGTTTATCCGACAATAAGTACTGATATTATAAAAAAAATTAGTGAAGAAATGCCTGAAATAAAAGTTTATGCTGGTATTGATCAGTATAGAAGCAGTATGAAGGAAGAAGAGTATCGTATTCGTCGTAAACTTCTGGCTGGAGCAAAAGGATTTTTTACTCAACCTTTTTTTGATATGCGCTATTTAGAAATGTATGCTGACCTTTTAGATGGTATGGAAATTTATTGGGGTGTATCACCTGTTTTATCAGCACGTTCTGTAAGTTATTGGTGCAATAAGAATAATGTTATTTTCCCGAAAAATTTTGAACCAACATTAGAATGGAATATTGATTTTGCTCGTAAAGTTGTAGATTTTGCTAAAGCACGTAATCAAAATGTTTATTTAATGCCAATTAAGGCAAAAATAATGCCATATCTTGAAGGTGTATTAAAATAAAATATAAAATGCTTTTCCTAAGTTATATATTTAACCTTGCCGAGCAAGAAGTCTCCTATCTCTAAGGTAGTGAGATGAATTGCTCCTTTGGAATTTGAATGGATATATATTTTATGAAATAATATTATT
>C._urophasianus_2_cecum__coassemble_204_pt1 | contig 13684 bp, 12 predicted proteins | sample C__urophasianus_2_cecum__metabat2_low_PE_006 | metagenome-assembled genome bin C | reverse complement strand
AAGAACGAGATTTAAGAGTAAACTAACTAAAACAAGAAAGACACAGAAATTTTTGCTTCCTTTTAGAATTTTTACTATAAAGATTAAAAGAAGAAGAAAAACAACGAGGACAACAAATATTATTATATTTATGCAAGATAACAGCTCCTTTTGAAGAAGAAAATAGAATATGCCTAATTTTATTATATCCATAAGAAGGAGCTGTTATCCATATAAACTTAAGTTAACAAAACCGAAGATAAAAAGGAGGAGGAAAATATGTTAAAGGAAAATATTAAAAGAAAAATTACTATTGTTTCAATAGCTTTTTTTCTAAGTACATCGTTGAATTTTTCTTTTGTAGAGACAGTTAGTGCGGCTAGGATGATGCCACCTAAACAAGGACCAATAATAAATCAGCCACCTCCAAGACGAGCTGTTAGTAAACCTGTACAACGACCAAGAGCTATTAAGCCGGTAGCAAAACCAATACGACCGCCTGTAAGGCAGAATATCAAAGCAAAACCTGCTATAAAATCAGGTAGTAGAATTAAACCAAAGCCTAATACGCGTATTAATAGACCAGTAATAAAACAAAATAGGAATATAAAACCAAAACCTAAAGTAGTTAAACCGCGTCCAAGTAATAATATAAAACATCCAAATACTAATATAAAACCATCGAATAAAAAAATAATAAGACCACCACATAAAATAAGTAGGCATAAGCGTCCACCGATATCATCTAAGGATAAAATAAATAAAAAAGGGTTTCATAATGATAAAAAACATATATTAATACCAAAACCAAATAAAGATAAATTTAGTCCGATAAAAGATAAAAAGCCAACATTTCGACCAAATCATGACAGAGAACATTTGCCAATACCACCAAAACATAATAAATTACCAAGACCACATCATAAATTTAAATTACATGATAGATTTGTACCGCCACCACAACCGCAAATACATTATAGAACGCCTAGATGGTTATTATTTGCAGGCGGGTTTATTTACACCTATCCGCAAACAGTAGTAAATCATGTTGTAGTGGATTATTCATATTTAAATACAGTAAATGATGTTTATTTGGATAACTTTATTAAAACAAAATATATTGAAGGTGAATATGAAGGGCAGAATTATTATGCTGATTATTATATAGATAAAAATTCTTTAGAAGTAGTACAATATGATCCACCGGATTATATAATTCGAGTAAATGAAGTTTCTTTTGATAATATGAATGAAGATAACTCAACACCGTATATTACAACATGGGAATTTAAGTATAATATAGATTATCATACTGTATATTTCCGCAATGTATATGATAGCTACCAGATAGACCCTAAAGATTGGACTTTCTTAAATACGTATAATGATGAATATTATTTGCTTCCAACAGCAGAAATGGCTTTTTATTTGGCATATGAGTATCGTTTTTTTGATAATCAACCAGATAGTTTTTATGAGATTGAAACATTATAAAATATAATAAGAAACAAAAACCACCTGTTTGACAACTTGTTTTTACAGGTGGTTTTTATATTATATGTTATTTATATTAATAGGAGTAATGCGACATACTCCCACCGCCTATGCATTGCATAGAGGCGGGGCTTCTCGCTCAAGTATTCTCTGAATACAGTATCAACGAGCTAGCCCCGTGTGCCCTACGGTTTATTATCGATTGATTATAGTGTAGCAAAATTACATCTAAGAGTCAAAGTAGCAATTCATCCCCCACTTTAGAAGAAGGAAATTTTTTGCTACTTTAAGTTAAATTGTTTAAAGTTATTTCTTTTTTTGTCCATAATAAGCATTAGCACCGTGTTTACGTAAATAATGCTTGTCAAGAAGTTCTTGTTGCATTGGAGTAAGCTCAGGATTTAGCGTCATAGCATGATAAGCCATGAAAGCTACTTCTTCAAGAACTACAGCTTTTTTTACAGCAGAAATAGGGTCTTTTTCCCAAGTGAAAGGACCATGTGAACATACAATTACGCCTGGAACATCCATCATTTTAATACCGCGTGTTTTGAAAGTTTCTACAATGACATTGCCTGTTTCAGCTTCATATGAGCCAGCAATTTCTTCTGGTGTCATAGCACGAGTACAAGGGACTCCGCCATAAAAATCGTCAGCATGAGTTGTACCGAGAGCCGGAATATCACGGCGAGCTTGTGCCCAAGAAGTTGCATAACGGGAGTGAGTATGTACAACACCACCGATATCTGGACATGCTTGATAAATTTTGATATGCGTATCAGTATCAGAAGACGGATTGTAATCACCTTCCACAACTTTACCTGTATTGATATCAACGACAACCATATCTTCGGCTTTCATAGTATCGTAATCAACACCAGATGGTTTTATTACCATTAAACCTTTTTCGCGGTCAATACCAGAGACATTACCCCAAGTAAACGTAACCATATGATATTTTGGAAGCATTAAATTAGCTTCAAATACAACCTTTTTTAAATTTTCTAACATTCTAGCCACTCCTTTTTCGTACCATACAACTAATGAACTAACAACTAATATATATTATATAACTTTTTATTTAAATAGCAATATATATCATACAACTATATAAAAATTTTGCTAAAATGTAGAAAATAAAATAGCTCAACTTCATTTTTATCTGAAGTTGAGCTTATAACTTATAATTAGTTCTCTAATTTATATTCGAGTTCTTGTATTTTCTTTTTATGATGTTCAATAGCAAATTTCAAATGAGTTTGAACTTCATCATTAATAGATGTTTGTAAAGCTGTTTCTAACTTTGCTAAGCGATTTCTAATTTCTAAAAGTTCATTGCTTAAAATCTTCGGTTCATTTAAACCGATACCATAGACTGTGCGAATGTCTTTTAAGACAATATCTGCATAGCCAGGTTCAGAAGATATATCTTCAAGATATTTGGCAAGCTCATAAATAATTTCATATGAGTTTTTGCCTTCATTAAGCCATTTGAGTAACGCTATTTTTATATTCTGCTGTTTTCCGTGGTCTGATATTATTTTATCTTCCATTATTATAAAGCAGTTTGGAGATATTCTTTAATAGCGTTGCCATCTTCCATTGTCATAACTGTATCGAGCGCAGCTTTAGCCTGAGCTGAAGTTATGGAGCGAATTTTTTCTTTTACGCGTGGAATGGAAGGAGCACTCATGGAAAGTTCGTTAATGCCCATTGCCATTAAAATTGCAGCGGCATTAGGGTCACTTGCCATTTCACCGCACATACCAACCCAGATATTGTTTTTACGAGCAGATTCAATAGTAAGTTTGATTAAGCGTAATACTGCTGGATTGAAATGGTTGTAAAGATAACTTACGTTAGCATTTACACGGTCAACAGCGAGTGTATATTGAACAAGGTCGTTTGTACCGATGCTGAAGAAGTCAAGATATTTTGCAAGTACTGGAGTCATAACAGCAGCTGCTGGAGTTTCAACCATGATACCAAGTTGAACATTGTCAGAATATGGTTTTTCTTCAGCTGAAAGTTCAGCCTTGGCTTGTTCGATGATATCACGTACTTGTTTTACTTCTTCTACATTGATAACCATAGGAAGCATCATTGCTGCTTTACCATAAACACCGGCACGCAAAATAGCTTTAACCTGTGGCATAAATACTTCACGACGATTTAAGCAAATACGAATTGCACGATAACCGAGGAATGGATTTTCTTCTTCCGGGATATTTAAATATGGAAGAGGTTTGTCCCCACCGATATCCATAGTACGAATAACACATAAATAACCTTGACATTTTTCAATGGCTTCTTTATATGCTTTAAATTGAGTTTCTTCATCAGGAATAGTATTTCTGCCCATGAATAAGAATTCAGAACGGAATAAACCTACGCCTTTTGCACCAAATTTCATAGCTGCTTCAACATCAAGATGTGTACTAATATTAGCCATGAGTTCAACTTCCACACCATCTTTTGTTACAGTTGGAAGTTTAGAAAGTTGTGCATAATATTCTTTTAAACGGTTTTGTTCTTCTATTTTTACTTTATAAGAAGAGATTAATTCTTCAGTAGGATTAACAAAGATTTCGCCAGTATCACCATTTAAAATAACTTTAGCACCAGCTGGGATATCTTTGATTTTTTCGCCAAGACCTGCAACTGTAGGAATAGCTCTTGCTTTAGCAATAATTACAGCATGGCAAGTAGTACTACCATTACCTAAAATTACGCCAGCAATTTTTTCAGTTGGAATATTAGCGATAACAGATGGTTCAATTTCTTCACCGCATAAAATAACGGCTTCATCGCCTACTGTTCTTTCAGCAAGACCTAAGATACGTCTAGTAACGCGTTTACCAACATCGCGAATATCTACAGCGCGTTCACGGAAATAAGCATCATCCATTTGTTCGAAAATAGACGCATTTTCTTCGGAGGCTTCAATAACTGCTTTTGGTGCACTACCGCAGTTACCGAGTTTTACTAAGGCATTTTCTTCGAGCATAGGGTCTTGTACCATCATGCGATGAGCTTCCATGATACCAGCTTGTTCGAGCATTCCTTTTTCGCGTAATGTTTTAATATTGGATTGAAGTACTTCAGCAGCATAAGCTAAAGCTTCTTTAATCTTAGCTGTTTCTTCTTCAGGAGTTCCTGGAGTATAAGCATCAATAAAACTTTGTAAATCTTCATCGAGTGTCATTACTTTAGCAATAGCGATACCAGTAATAACACCTTTCCCTCTTAATTCGTACGGCAAAGTACAAATCCCCCTCTCTCTCTCAAAAACTCTCAAAAACGGTTAGAAATTATTCTTCGCCGAATTTGTTCTTAATAAGCTCTGTAAGAGCATCAAGAGCTGCTTGTGCATCTTCGCCTTCTGCACTGATAGTGAGTTCTGTACCTTTAGTAAGACCAAGGCTCATAATCATAAGGATGCTTTTTGCGTCAACAGTTTTGCCTTTAGCAGAAATTTTGATTTTGGATTTGAATTTGTTAGCTTCCTGTACGAACATAGATGCAGGACGAGCATGCAGACCAGTTTTGTTTTCAATAATAAGTGTAGTTTCCATAAAAATAAACCCCTCTCTTAATCTGTACAACATAATTAGAAATATCGTTTGAAAATTATGTCCTTGTTAATTATAACTAAAAATTGCACAAATGACTAGAGTATTAAAAAAAAAAATAGATAATTTTCTAAAAAAAAGTTAATGTTGTGTCATTTGTACAATTTTTAATAAATGATAAATTGTCAATCCAAGTGCGACACTTCTTTTAAAAATAAATTAAATGGATTATCCCAATTTAAACATTTTCTTGGTCTACTATTTAGTAATATTAATTTTTCTATTAAATCATCATTTTACATCTTTTGGTCTAGTTGTAATACTATTTCCTATTTTCAGAAATAAGCTTAGAAAGAATTTCATTATATTTACCAAAGTGAGAAGATTTTTACGACGTTTAATATAGCTATTATGAATAAATGTATAGTTATATTCATTTTCAATTTTATTACGAGATAATGTTCGAGCAATAGTAGAATGGTGACGATGTAAAAATTTAGCAATAAAACGAGTAGAATAACCTAAAATAGAAAGAACCTCTATACGAATACTTAAGATATGGTAAGATGATGATAGCTCATTATGAATTTTCCTTTCGTGTAGGTTTTGTGTGGTAGCTTTATTTTACACGAAAATTCATAATGAGTTTTTTAATTTTTTAGGTGTTGCACTTCATTATACAATCTATCATGCAAAAATATTTATTTGAGGTTTTTTTTCGATTAAATGTAATTCATAAGCATATTGATAAAATAATGATAAAGCTTGTATTTGCTCTATATTTAATTTCCATTGAATTACATGCATATATTCATAAAGTTGTTCATGTGTAAAAGGTTTATCAGTAGTTAATTTAGTAATAGCTTCATTAATATTATTAAAGCCAGATTTGAAACCATTTGTTATGAATTGTTGAATTTTCAATGTGTCATCATGATGATTTTGAGCAAATTCACGACTTACTACCCATACAGCATAAACCATACAAAGACCAGTTAATTTTTTCCATTCATGACCTAAATCATAGTAATAATAACCTTCTTGATGGTGGTGATTTAAATATAAAGCATCATCACCAATAAAAAGAGCTGCACTAGATGTTGGGTCAGAAAAAATATTAAGAGGGGATAGCGTTTCAATTTTATATTCAGGATGAACATGGTAAGATTTGTTCATGATAATTTTTAATAAACAATGTGATGTAGCTGATTGAGCTGTAAGTAAAATTTTTTCTTTATGGAGTGCTTCAATTGGTTTTTTACTTACAAGAATAATACTTTGTACATTATCATCAGCCATAATACTTACATTTGGTAAAATAAATAGCTTTTCAAAGTTTTGTGCATATATAATAGAAGACACAGGACTTACATTCAAATTTCCTTGTAATACAGCATGATTTAATTTAGCGGGAACATCACGCACAATTTCAAAATTAGCGGGTATTTTTTGAGAAAATGTATAAGTAAGAGGTAAACAGTTTAAATAGTTTATATGACCAATACGCATAATAATATCCTTTCATTTTAAAAGACATGATAAAATTAATTTCATAAATTTATTATAGACAAAAGTCTATAATAAAACAAATTATTAATATTTTTATTTATTTTTGCTGATTTATTTTAAAATATGAGAAAAAATTGTTTTATTTTGATAATTTTTGAGGTTTGACTATACACATATTGATAATATATGATAGAATAAATTTGTATGCGTAGATTGATTAAGGCTGTTTTATCAATAGCTTTAATTTATAGAAAATTTTTTAGGAGGATTTGTTATATGACGAGAATAAAAGATACAGTAGAACATATTGCAAAAGCTATAATCTCACAAAAAGATTATTTAAATATGTTGGATAAAGCTATTGGTGATGGTGACCATGGAAATAATATGGCTATCGGTTTTACAGCAGCATTAGAAAATATTGAAAATATGAATGATGATGGAAATCCAGCTAAAGTTTTAAAAGCTATAGGAACGGCTTTTTCTGAAAATGTAGGCGGAGCATCAGGCCCACTTTATGCAGCAGCTTTTAATCGTGCTTCTAAGGCATGTGATGAAAATACATCATTTACAGTTGATTCAGTAATTAAAGTTTTAGGTGAAGCTATTGAAGCGATAAAAAAACGTGGTCGTGTTAAACTGGGTGAAAAAACAATGCTTGATGTACTTGTACCTGTATATGATGTATTTGTAAAAGGCAAAGAAAAAGATATGACATTATTTCAATGTCTTGGAGAAGCAGCACGAGCAGCTAAGGAAGGAGCAGATTATACACGTACTATTTCTGCGAGCAAAGGTCGTGCAAGTTATCTTGGTATTCGTAGTATTGGGCATCAAGACCCAGGTGCAACATCATCACTTATCATGGTTAGAGAATTATATAATTTTTTTCAGCGTTAATAAAAAACGTGTTGTTCAGAAGTGTCTACTATAAAATTCTAGTAGGCACTTTTGTTTTTAACCTTGAATTAGTAATAGTATAAATAAAAATATTAAAAAAATAAATAATCAGATTATTGTAATCAAACTAAATATATGGTATAATAAAAATGCAAAGGGAAAATATATAAAGGTTGCTACAAGGATGATTTCTAGGGAGAATGAGCAATGAATATTGTACAGAGGAACCTGAAAAAAATTATTCTTAAGCACATTCGAAGGGATGTGGCAGACTATAAAAAAAGTTACAGAAAGTCTTAGTGTGAACTGTACTTAGATTATGTCAAGCTGTTGAAGAAAGCAAGCCTAGAAAGGTATAGATTAGAAACATATTAAGACAGTGAGCATTAATAGCAACACAAATTTTCATTCTTATGCGCATTAAAAGTAACGTTACAAAAATTTAGCCTTAGTGAGCAAAAATTCTCTTACCTTTAAGGTAAGAAGATGGATTGCTCCTTATGAACCGTGGGGATGCACGGGGATAGCTTGTTTATATTTACAATGATAGTTGTTGTATCAAACAAGAAATTTCACTTCTTAGTATTAGCGAAAGTAGTGAGAGTACATCACGGTTAGTTTGTTTGGATAGTTTTAGATTTAAATTTATTCTAAGATATCTTATATTGAAACTGGATGCATATTGCACATGTTGGCTGACTGAAAAATATAGCAAAGACTTCTAACTTAAGGGAAGAAATTGCAACTAAAAAACTGAATAAAGAGGGATTCGATTGTATACACAGTATACTAAATAAAAAGCGATTAGCATGATAGTATGTTAATCGCTTTTTATTTTGGTTCTATAATAAATGTTGGGGTAAGAGAAAATTCTCTTACTTCAGTTTTTTTGCAAAAATAAGATAAAAGTTTTAAAAAGAATATGTTTTGGTGTGAAAAGATTTGACAGGTAAAAAAAGAATAATCTATGCTTCAAAAATAAAAAGAAATAAAAAGATAGGTAGAGAAAAATTCTACCTATCTATGTTACCCTAACATTTGACAAAGAACCTTTATTTTTAGAATAAGCAACGCTTTTTTTAGTTAAAGTGGAATTTGTTTTTTTGTTGTGTCGGGCAACGCTGATTACAAGTCCTATACAGGTCATATTTAAAATTAAAGAAGTACCACCATAACTTATGAATGGAAGAGGAACACCTATTACTGGTATAAGACCAACTACCATGGCAATATTGCCGGTTGCTTGACCAACGATGAGGAGCATAATGCCACAGACAAGCATTTTGCCAAAGTTATCTTGAGTACGCAAAGCTATTTTTATGAAATAAAAAGCCATAGCAATCAATAATAAAAATATAATTAAAGCCCCGATAAAACCTGTTTCTTGGCAAAAAACAGCAAAGGCAAAGTCAGTGTGTGATTCCGGCAGATAAGAGTATTTACTAAAACCATGACCTAACCCCATGCCAGAAATTTCACCAGAACCAATAGCCAAGATTGACTGTACTATTTGGTAGCCATCATCTTGTGAGTATGACCAAGGGTCATACCAACTTTTTAAACGATCAAGACGATATGATTGAAATGTTGCTAAAAATGCTAGTATAATAGTACCTAATCCACAGATAATACCTATCCATTTTTTACTAAGTCCAGCAATAAAATATAACATGGTTGGTATGCCTAAAATTATCATAGCCGTTCCCATATCTGGTTGCAATTCAACAAAAGCAGCGATAGCTATGCAAATAAGGAATATTATATTTTTACGTGGGTCAACGGTAATAGGTAGTTTTTTATCAAGACATTTGCCTAAATAAGAAGCACTGATAATTATCGTTACCATTTTAGCAAGTTCGGAAGGCTGAAATTGCATAAAACCAAGTGGTAACCATCGTTTAGAACCGTTTATTGTGATACCTACTAAAAGAACTAAGCCTAAAAATAAGAAAGTAAGTAAAATAAGGAATATTTCACAACGCATGGAAGCTAATATTTTGTAATTGAAACGACTAGATAAAAAGAAAGCAATTAAACCGATAACAATACTAATGAGATGTCTAAATAAAAAATAATAAGGATTTTCAAAATTGGTATAAGCTGTTATAAGGCTGGCACTACAAATATTTATAGTGCCAATAATGATAAGGATAAACATGATATAAGTAAGTGCTTCCATATCATTTATCCAAAATTTACGTTGTATTTTCATATGAATATACACCTTAATCTTTTTTGGTAAAAGTTACTTCACAGCGATTGATTTTTTCACCAAAACCACTAAATTTGCGTTCATATTCTGTCATAATATTTTCAGCTTGATATTTGCTATTGTGTAAATCAAATGTTACAGCATTTACTTTTAAATTAGCAAGCGCAAATTGTTCTAAAGAAAAATCAAACAGTGGTCTATTATCTGTTTTGAAAAAAAGTTCTTCATTATTTTTTAAAAGACGACGATATTTTTCTAAAAAGCTGATATAAGTAAGACGTCTTTTGGCATGACGTGCTTTAGGCCATGGGTCACAAAAATTAATATAAAAACGGTCTACTTCGTTTTCAGCAAAGATATTTTCTATTTGTTCAATATTAAATACCAATAAACGGACATTAGTAAGTTCAAGTTCTTTTACTTTTTTGGCAGCATAATATAATACATCTTGTTGTAATTCAATACCAATAAAATTTACATCAGGATTTTTTTGTGCTGTTTGACTGATAAAATCACCTTTGCCAGTACCAAGTTCAACATAAAGTGGCGCAGGGCGATTAAACACTTCCTGCCAATGACCTTTAATTTCTTCAGAAGGGCAATTATCTTTTGTATATACAAAATCACTAAAATCAAGAATAGCTTCATCTATCCAAGGTTTTCTTCTTAAACGCAAAATATTATTCTCCTTTATATATGAATTTCAAATGTTATTGTATCACAAATGCTTTAAAAGTACATAATTTTTATTTAACATATTATATTTAATCTATTAACTACAAAAGATACACCTACAAAATACTGTTTGTAATAAAATTTTACAAAAAACTGATAAAAAACATTACTCTTGACAAATTTTTTTTATTTGTAATATTATATTTTTTAATGATATTGTTAATTTGTTAACTTAAAAATAAATTGGAGGGATATTCCATGGGAATGACAATGACAGAAAAAATTCTGGCAAAACACGCTGGAATTTCTCAGGTAACACCGGGACAGCTCATTACTTGTAACCTTGACATGGTTTTAGCTAATGATGTAACGGCTCCACCTGCAATTAAAGAATTTGAAAAAATCGGTAAACCTGTATTTGATAATACAAAAATCGCACTTGTACCAGACCATTTTACACCAAATAAAGACATAAAATCCGCTGGGCTTTCTAAAATTGTTCGTGATTTTGCTCATAAACACAACATTGTAAATTATTTTGAAGTAGGTCGTGTAGGCATTGAACATGTAATTTTGCCAGAAAAAGGCATTGTAGCTCCTGGTATGCTTACAATTGGCGCTGATTCCCATACTTGCACTTATGGAGCACTTGGTGGTTTTTCTACTGGTGTTGGTTCTACAGACCTTGGCGTAGCACTTGCAACTGGTCAAGCTTGGTTCAAAGTTCCAGAAAGCATTAAAGTAAATATCACTGGTAAAAAACCAGCTAATATTTGCGGTAAAGATGTAATGCTTACTTTAATTGGTATGATTGGCGTAGATGGCGCACTTTATAAAGCGCTTGAATTTACAGGTGACGGCATTAGTGAACTTTCTATGACAGACCGTTTAACTATTGCTAATATGGCTATTGAAGCTGGCGCTAAAAATGGCATTTTCCCAGTTGATGAAAAAACACTTGAATATGTCAAAGAACGCGTAACTAAACCATATGAAATTGTAACTGCTGACGCTGATGCTAAATATTGCCAAACAGTAGAAATCAACCTTTCTGAATTAAAACCAGTCGTAGCATTTCCACATTTGCCAGAAAACACATATACCGTTGAATCTATAAAAGAACCAATCACTATCGACCAAGTCGTTATCGGTTCTTGTACAAACGGTAGATTAGAAGATTTAGCAATTGCTGCCTCTATTTTAAAAGGACATAAAGTTCATCCAAATGTTCGTTGTATTGTTATCCCTGGTAGTCAACAAGTATATCTTGATGCTATCCATGCTGGATATATTGATACATTCATTGAAGCTGGTGCAGCTGTAAGCACACCGACATGTGGCCCTTGTCTTGGTGCACATATGGGTATTATGACAGCTGGTGAACGTTGCGTTTCCACAACAAATCGTAATTTCCGTGGTCGTATGGGTCATGTTGATAGTGAAGTATATTTAGCAGGTCCATTCGTTGCTGCAGCCAGTGCAATTTTAGGCAGAATAGCAACTCCTGAGGAGGTAAAATAAGATGGCAGAAAAATTAGAAGGAAAAGTTTGGCGCTATGGCGATAATATTGATACAGATGTAATTATTCCCGCTCGTTATTTAAATTCATTCGACCCTAAAGAACTTGCTTCTCACTGTATGGTAGATATTGATGAAACATTTGCTTCAAATGTACAAGCAGGCGATATCATGGTAGGTGGCAAAAACTTCGGTTGTGGTTCTTCTCGTGAACATGCTCCAGTCGCTATAAAAGCTAGCGGTATTACTGTTGTAATTGCAGCAAGTTTTGCTCGTATCTTTTATAGAAACAGTATCAATACTGGTCTTCCCCTTTTAGAAATCGGTAATGATGTAGAAAAAATCCATGCTAACGATAAATTACGTGTTGACCTTTCTACTGGTACTATTGAAAATTTAACTACTGGTGACACTTTCCATGCCGTTCCTCTTCCAGGTTTCGTGCAGGAAATCGCCAAAGCTGGCGGACTTATAAATTATATCAAGCAGAAAGGTTAATTCTCATGAAAAAAATCGTTGTAATTCCTGGCGATGGTATTGGCAGTGAAATTACTGATAGTGCTGTAGCCGTATTGAAAAAAATATCACAAAAATATAATTTAGATTTAAAATTTGAAACACATCCAGCAGGTGGCACTGCTTACGACCTATGTAAAAATCCTCTCCCAGAAGAAACTTTAAACGCTGCTAAAGAAGCTGATGCTGTACTATTCGGCGCTGTTGGTGGTCCTAAATGGGATAATGTAGACCCTGCCCTTCGCCCTGAAAAAGCTGTATTAGGACTTAGAAAAGGTCTTGGTCTTTATGCTAACCTTCGCCCGGTTAAAGTTGCTGATGCTCTCGTTGAATACTCTCCTTTAAAAGAAGATATTGTAAAAGGAACGGATATTTTAATTGTACGTGAATTAATTGGCGGTATTTACTTTGGCGATAAATGCGAAAGTGAAATTCATAACGGTGCAGAACGTGCTTGGGATTTAGAAAATTATTCCGTACCAGAAGTTGAACGTATTGTTGATTTTGCAATGAAAGCCGCTCAAAAACGTAGAAATAAAGTAACCTCTGTTGATAAATCCAATGTACTTGCAACATCTAGACTTTGGCGACGTACTGCTAATAAAGTTGCTAAAAACTATCCAGAAGTCATACTCGACAATCTTTATGTTGATAACTGTGCTATGCAACTTGCTATCAATCCATCTCAATTTGATGTTATCGTAACAGGTAATCTCTTTGGCGATATTTTAAGTGATGAAGCTGCTGTTTTAAGCGGTTCTATCGGTATGTTACCATCTGCTAGCATTGGACTTTCTACTAGCCTTTATGAACCAATTCATGGCAGTGCACCTGATATTGCTGGCAAGGGTATAGCAAATCCACTCGCTACAATTTTATCTGCTGCTATGTTACTTCGTTACTCATTAAATGAAGATAAAGCTGCAAGTGATATTGAACAAGCTGTTGAAAAAACATTAGCCCAAGGTTATCGCACACCAGATTTATATAAAGAAGGCTTCAAAAAAGCTACTACTCAAACAATGACAGAAGCTGTTCTTAATAATATACAATAATTATCAAATAGATGTAATCTATATTAATATCTATTTTATTTATAAAGTTGTTGACAAATATCTTGAAATTTATTATAATCTATTTATTAGGACTTATATACATTCTTTACTCACTCCTTAGTTTTAATGCTAAGGGCTTTTCTTTTTTATAATTAATATTATATTAATTAAGCCAGATATTATGTATCTGGCTTTTTCTTTTCGGCTCTTTGTCAAATGTTGGGGTAACATAGATAGGTAGAATTTTTCTCTA
>C._urophasianus_2_cecum__coassemble_203_pt1 | contig 13693 bp, 9 predicted proteins | sample C__urophasianus_2_cecum__metabat2_low_PE_006 | metagenome-assembled genome bin C | reverse complement strand
ACGCCCCGCACCCTCTCTTTTCCCGCCACGCTTTCCAGTTTCATTTGTCATTTTTTTTCACTGCCTTCTTTAAAGCTACTATCGAAATAACCATTGCGATTACTGAAATTAAAAGTGTTAGCTCTTGCATTTTTCGGATATGGACGATATAATTTTAGTAGACAATCCCCGTGAGGGGCTGAGAGCTTTCAGCCCTCAGAAAATATTCACTTTTTCGTTGAAGCCTTATACAGTATAACTGCTGTCAACAAGTTAATTAATGCTGTTATAAGGCTTATTATATTATCTACGTCCATATCTATTCACCTCCTTACTATAGTTATATTATATAACGCTATAGATTATTTGTTAATACTTTTAATTAATAAATACATGATATTTTATGCTAAATTTTCCTTAAATATTTGCGAATTTATCAAAGTTTTGTCAAAGTTTGACTTTTACACTGAATGTTGTTAATATAATTAATAGAGAAACTGCATTAGTATTCCACCTAATAAAATTACTTCGTTGTCGTTGCGATTGTGGCAATGAAAAAATATTAAACAAATACAATGTATTAAGCGGTCGTACTAAATCGTGTGGATGCTTGCGTAAGAAAAATAAAAAGGAGCAGGAATAAACCTGCTCTTTTTCTATGCTAAAAAATAAGATATTCCGCAGATTAACTTATCAAAAACCTTGTCGCAACTGGTTTTTGTGTTCTATTTTTTGCGCTGGTCTCCGTAGAGATACCAGAGCTCACATACATATTATATCACATTTATTTCATATATTCTTGCCCGTCTATAATAACACTTTTAACTGTTTTTAAATCACTGCTATATGTAACAGTAAAATCACTTCGTATTTTAGCTCCGAAGCTATTATCTGCATCTACATAAGCACTAACTCGAATACTATCTGGTGTCTTTTTTAATTTCCATTCACTAGGCAATTGATATTCAGCCGTCTTTGGTGCTTTCAAACATTTGTCTATTAGTAGCTGTGTCTGGGCAATTACCTTACTTTGGTCATCTAAACTCAAATAATAATCTTGTATTTTAGATTGTACAGCTCCGTCGTTGTATATATAGTTGCCAGCGTAGATAATTTGATATACATTGCCGTCTGGTGTTATAGACATTAAAATTTCTGGATTAGCCGTCATATCTTTATATGTTATGATATAGCCTTTTTCACCTTTTTGAGCGATGTTATCAAGCGCGCTGTCGTATTTTATGCCGAACTCGTCAAACCCGCACTGCTTTAATATATCCACTACTTTTTTTGATTGTTCAGTTGTGAGTTTAGTTTCATCTTCAATAGATTTTACATCATTAGGTATTTCCTCTTGCTGTGTTTGTGTAACCGCTGGCTTTTGTACATCTTTTTTATCGGTGGCGGTGCTCATACCTGCCATTATAAACCATATTGCAAAAATTACACTCAATACAGTTTTTACTTTGGTGGGATAGCTTCTATATTTCCAAAGCAAAAATATACCAACTGGAGATATAAATACTAACATCAACCACATAAACCATGTCTTTTGATACCACTTCATATGTATTCCTCCTTAAAAAGTATATGTATATTATATCATATTTAGGTGACATGTATTTAGGTGACATAATAGGTGTCGAAATATAAATTATGTATGTTGACTATGTTGGATTTTTAAAAGTTACATAGTAATAACTAGGCATATTTTATAAGATGTGTTTTATATGTTATTTTTTTAAATTTGCTATTGACATTTTGTCTTAATGGTGATACTCTCTTAATTAGAAGTTAGCACTCACTAATATAGAGTGCTAACAATAGGGGTGAAAAAAATGCTAGATGAAAGAAAACAACGCATTCTCCGAGCCATTGTAGACGATTATATATCTACAGCAGAGCCTATCGGCTCCCGAACAATCGCCAAAAAATACGGTTTGGGAATTAGCCCTGCTACTATTCGCAATGAAATGGCTGATTTGGAAACACTTGGTTATATCAAGCATCTCCATACATCATCGGGGCGCATCCCTTCATCAAAAGGTTATCGTTTTTATGTCGATGACTTATTAACGTTGGAACAATTGTCGGAGGATGAGAAAAATCTTATCAACAATTGGTATGCTACTAAAGTTCGTTCAGTTGAAGAAATTTTCCGCGAAACAAGTCGTATAATTTCTCAATTAACTAAAAATGTTTCTTTAGTTTTAGCACCGCAATTAACTCAAACAGCATTCAGGTATTTACGTTTTCTGCCACTTGACAGCTCGCATGTCATCGTTGTTATCATGACGGATGCAGGATTTATTAATAATAAAATCATCAGTATTCCGCGTGGTTTGTCCTTTAAGGATTTTGAACATATTGCTGATGTGTTTAATTCTTATTTAAAAGGTCGTAGCCTTCATGATATAAGCATGGCTTCAATTCGTAAAATTCGTGGTGAAACAGTTAATTCTACTGTATTTAATGCCATAATTAATATAATCGATGAAGCTATGACTCAAGATAAAAAAAATCGCCTATATTTAGGTGGAGCAGGGCAACTTATGGAACAGCCAGAATTTCATAATATAGATAACGTCAAAAGAATTTTATCTATGTTAGAACAAGAAACTCTATTATGCGATATTTTACAAGAACAACGCGATAAGTGCTTGGCTGTTACAATTGGACAAGAAAATAAATATAATGATATAAAAGATTGCAGTATAATAAGTGCAACGTATCATTTAAATGGTAAACCTGTTGCTACATTGGCTGTATTAGGTCCGACGCGTATGGATTACGGCAAAATTATTTCCTTATTGGAATTTATGAATTCTAATCTTGCCGATATATTTCATCGCTTTCATTTGTAGCTATGCGGATAGCTATTTTAAAATATAAGAAGGTGGTTTGATTTATGACATCTCCAGAAGAAAATAAAGTTGCAGAAACAAACGTTACAGAAGAACAGACTAATGAAAAAGCAGATACTGTTCAAACTGAAGAAACTACTGATACTGATGCTTTAAAATCTTCTGCTGACGAGGCAAATGAAGATTTAGAAGCTATAAAAAAAGAACTTGAAGCTCAAAAAGCTTTATTACAGGAAAGTGAAGAACATTACAAAAGACTACAAGCTGATTTTATAAACTTCCGTCGTCGTAATGAAAAAGAACGTGAAGATTTATCTAGTGTAATTCTTCAAGGGTTAATTAAAGATTTACTTCCTATTATAGATAATTTTGAACGTGCTTTGGCTGTTGAAGAAGCCAAGGGCAGTCCACTTCATGATGGTATTTCTATGGTTTATAATCAACTTATTACTTTCCTTCAGAAAAATGGTCTTGAAGAAATTAAAGCTGTCGGTGAAAAATTCGACCCTAATTTCCATCAAGCTGTAATGCGTGTAGAAGATCCTGAAAAAGAAGATAACACAGTTGAGGAAGTATTACAAAAAGGTTATATAGTACAAGGACGAGTAATTCGCCCTAGTATGGTAAAAGTTGTTGCTAACTGATAAACAGTTAGTTTAATATAATTTAGCTAACACTTATATTTATATATAGATGTTTTTAGGAGGAATTTTAAATGTCCAAAGTAATTGGTATTGATTTAGGTACTACTAACTCTGTAGTAGCTGTTATGGAAGGTGGCGAACCTACAGTTATCACAAATCCTGAAGGTAGCCGACTCACTCCTTCGGTTGTAGGTTTCACAAAAGATGGTGAACGTCTTATCGGTCAGCTTGCAAAACGTCAAGCCGTATCCAATCCAGATAGAACAATCGCTTCCATCAAACGTCATATGGGGGAAGTTGATTATAAAGTAAATATTGATGGTAAATCTTATACTCCGCCAGAAATTTCTGCTATGATTTTACAGAAATTGAAAGGTGATGCAGAAAAATACCTTGGTGAAACAGTAACTCAGGCAGTTATTACTGTTCCTGCTTACTTTAATGATAGCCAACGTCAAGCAACAAAAGATGCAGGTAAAATTGCAGGTCTTGATGTTCTCCGTATCGTGAACGAACCAACAGCTGCAGCTCTTGCTTATGGTCTTGATAAAGGCGAAAACGGTACAATCCTTGTATTTGACCTTGGCGGTGGTACATTCGATGTATCTATCTTAAACCTTGATGATGGTATGTTCCAGGTTGTTGCTACTAATGGTAATACTCATTTAGGTGGCGATGACTTCGATAATGCTGTTATGCACTGGATGGTAGACGAATTCAAAAAATCTAATGGTATTGATTTGTCTCAAGATAAAATGGCTGCTCAGCGTCTTAAAGAAGCTGCTGAAAAAGCAAAAATTGAATTATCCAGCATGACTTCTACAAATATTAATTTGCCATTCATCACAGCTGATGCAACTGGTCCAAAACATCTTGATTTAACACTTACTCGTGCTAAATTCAATGAACTTACAGCAGACCTCGTTGATGCTACAGTAGAACCAACTCGTAAAGCAATGGCAGATGCTGGTCTTTCCACTTCTGAAATTGATAAAATCATTCTTGTTGGTGGTTCTTCTCGTATCCCTGCTGTTCAAGAAGCTATTAAAAAATATTTCGGTAAAGAACCTAGCCATGGTGTAAATCCTGATGAATGTGTTGCAGTAGGTGCAGCAATTCAAGCTGGTATCTTATCTGGTGAACTTAATGATAAAAATATCGTATTACTCGATGTAACTCCACTTTCTCTCGGTATCGAAACACTTGGCGGTATTTGTACTCGTATGATTGAAAGAAATACTGCAATTCCTACATCTAAAAGTCAAGTATTCTCCACAGCAGCTGATAATCAGCCAGCCGTTACAATTCGTGTATTCCAAGGCGAACGTGAAATGGCTGCCGACAACAAATTGCTTGGTACATTTGAATTGACTGATATTCCACCAGCTCCAAGAGGTGTTCCTCAAATTCAAGTTACATTTGATATCGACTCCAACGGTATCGTTCATGTATCTGCTAAAGACCTCGGTACTGGTAAAGAACAAAATATCACAATTAAATCTGATAGTGGCATGAGCAAAGAAGATATTGACCGTATGGTTAAAGAAGCTCAAGCTCATGAAGCAGAAGATAAAAAACGTAAAGAAGCTGTAGAAACAAGAAACAATGCAGATGCTCTTGTATTCCAAGCTGAAAAAACTATTAAAGATTTGGGCGATAAAGCTGACGCTAATATTGTTTCTAAAGTTAAAGATGGTATCGAAGGTGTTAAAACTGCATTAAAAGGCAATGACACTGAAGCTATTAAAAAAGCTGTAGAAGAATTACAAAAACCACTTTACGAATTAAGCGCAGCAGCTTATCAACAAGCTCAGCAGCAAGCAAACGGTGCAAATGCTGGTGCAGGTGCACAACAACGACACCAAAGCCAACCAAAAGATGACAACACTGTTGATGCTGAATTCAAAGATGTAACAGATAAATAATAATTAGAATTAGAGAAATTCATTTGCATAACTCCAGTTAACTCTTCTTAGCTGGAGTTATGTCAATTAAACATAAATTTTTGTTATTAATTTCAGGTGGTGCAAAGTGAGTACAAAACGCGATTATTATGAAATTTTAGGCGTTGATAAAAATGCTTCCGAAGCAGAAATAAAAAAAGCCTTCCGTAAAATGGTTTTGAAATACCACCCAGACCGCAATCGTGATAATCCAAAAGAAGCTGAAGAAAAAATGAAAGAAGTTAATGAGGCTTACAGCGTCTTATCTGACCCGAAAAAGAAAGCACAATATGATCAATTCGGTCATGCAGCCTTTGACGGAACAGCAGGTGCTGGTGGTTTTAGTGGCTTTGGCGGATTTGGTCAAGGCGGTGGATTTGATGGCTTTGGTGATATCTTTGATATGTTCTTCGGTAACGGTGGTGGTCCTCGTAGTGGTGGTGCACGTAGACGTGGTCCTGAACGTGGTGCAGACCTTCGTTATAACTTAACAATTACTTTTGAAGAAGCTGCTTTCGGTAAAACAGCAACGCTCAATATTCCAAGAACAAAAGAATGTCCAGACTGTCATGGTACAGGTGTAGCAGCTGGTACACATCCTGAAACTTGTCCAGACTGCCATGGTACAGGTACAGTTCAGTCTGTACAAAATACACCATTTGGTCGTATGGTCAACCAACATACTTGCTCACGTTGTGGCGGTACAGGTCAAATCATTAAAAACCCTTGCAAATCTTGTGGCGGTAAAGGTGTAAAATCTACTCGTTCCAAAGTAGAAGTTAAAATCCCAGCTGGTGTTGATAGTGGCAACCGTATCCGTGTAGCTGGCGAAGGTGATGCAGGTATTCGCGGTGGTGCTACAGGTGATTTATATGTATACATCACTGTAAAACCGCATAAATTCTTCCAACGTGAAGGCTCAGAAGTTATTTGTGAAGTACCAATTACTTTTGTACAAGCAGCTCTCGGTGATACTATTGAAGTACCAACGCTTGACGGCAAAGTAGAAATGAAAATTCCTGAAGGAATTCAATCTGGTACGGTTATGCGTTTAAGAGGCAAAGGTATACCATATCTCAGAAGTACAGGACGTGGCGACCAGCATGTACGCATTAAAGTTTTAACACCGCAAAAACTCACAGGAAGACAAAAAGAATTACTTCGTGAATTTGCAGGCATGACAGATAATAAAACTAGTGCTGGAAAAACTAAAAAAAAACAATAATCAGTGAACTAAAAGATAAATTTGATAATCTTTTTAAATAAACGAAAAGAACAGATTAAAATATCATTTAATCTGTTCTTTTTATTTTATATTTATTTGTTTTTTAAAACGGGATACGGCCAGATTTTAAGTACTAAATCCGTCAATAAACTAGTTCGTTGCTGAATGCTTTTTTTATTCCAAATCGCACAGCTAGCAATATATTGATTTAATTTTAAATGACTATTTTTAAATCCATTTTCGCCATTTAATTTTTCTGCAAAAGATTTATTACCCATTTCACTATTGTAAGCAGTAAGCGTCAAATTACCCAAAGTATGCAAATATATTTTTTGTACCTCACGCCAATCATCGCCAAGCATTTTACGCCAATCATCATTAAGTTCTGACGACTGAGGCATAATATGCTCTATTGTATAATCATTCTTAGTAATATCAATCGGTTCTTTATGATGATAATTTTCCAGCATTTCTAAAAGATAATTTTTCAAGCGAAAATGATAAATATCCTTTGTCTGTAACTTTTCTCGTACCTCATAATCAGTTGGAAAAGCTCTATATGCGGTCTTAAAAATATATTCTTTTAATACACTGTTTACATAATCTTGCTTGTTAATTTTATTATAAAAAACAGCAAATGTTTTATTTAGTGAATTTGTAGGTATTTCACAAATAGCACGCCGTACAATATAACTAATAGTCGTCCTTAAAATTAAAATAAAATCTTCTTTCGTCAAAATATGACATTTATAATCATGGTATATCTGCATAAAAAAAGGATACGCAACATGACAATCAATCATGTGTATCTGTCGCCAATATGCGCGAAGCTGTTTATCTGTTTCTTGATTTAATTCTATAGCAGTATAATATTTAGCATAAATAAACATCTCGTTTAACACTGCTTTTTTGGTCAAATTTTGCTCAATATAATACCGTTTAAATCGTTCATATACTTCATTCACTTTACAAATATGCGAACCGCCATCCTTTATGGTCAAAAAATCTCGAATAAAATAGTCAAATTTTTCCAGATAAGCATATTGTCCAAAAGCTTCCTCCATCGGCTTCCAATACGTCATATATAAATCATTTTGTTCTTTTGTCGATAAATCCATTAATAAATAATTACGCAATAAATCTGATTGTGATAAATCCTTACCTGTTGAATTCATACTTTCAAAAATAAGCTGAGGATTATCTTTATCTTTATCTAGTGCAATTGCTACTAAACTTAAATGTAAAATTCCTAAATAAATTTCATCTAAATCACCATTGTATTTATCTAGTTGTTGATAAAAATAATCGTAGCAATCTAATACTCGTTTAGCTGGTGTTATAAGCGTAGAGTCTGTTTGTTCTAAAAGTTTTATATACGTTTCTTTATCTTGTATGCCAAGCAATAATTTATACTTATCTTCATCTACTTCATCATTATTAAATAAAAATTGATTATTGATTTTTTGTACTTTTATCAGCTTCGTATTAATTTTATTTATTAAAATATAATTCCGTAATGCACACAAAAGCATTGATAAAGTTGTAAGTCGCTGTTGTCCATCAATAAGCATAAGTTGTTGCGGTCGTCCAGCCGGTGTTCCCATGTCTATATATACAATTGACCCGATAAAATGATTTTTCTCCTGCGTAAAACTACTTGCCAGTTTAATATCTTCCCATAATTGTTGAAATTGCTTTTTCCCCCAACTAAAATTACGCTGGAAAATCGGTATAATAAATTGACGTGAAGTATTTAATAATTTTTGTAGGGTAGCTTCTCCAGCTTTCAATTTATTCATCTCCCTATATATATCTTAAGCTTTATTATAACATATTTATATAACTCTTTGTATTTTATACGCTATTATGTTACAATAATATCGTTTAAAGCCTTATTCTGTAAGGTTTTTTTATTATCATTGAAATTATTTATATTGTATATACAAAAAAACAAGGAGGCTTTTTCATGGCACATCGTAAAACCAAACAACATACAGTAAATGTTGTAATGGCTAATTTCAGTGCTCTCGACAATCTTTCTTATTTAGACCTATTTGAAGGTTATGACGAATTATATGCTATTAATTTTGTTAGTAATCTCGATTTTTTAACAGAAATAATGCCATTTTTCACTAAAATAGAATTAATCTTTGGCAATCCTGCTATTATTCCTACTAGACTCGATACAACTTTTGCTATGCAAAAAGAAACATTATGTGAATTGTATAAAAATGAACAATATGAAAAATTAGCTGAACGTATAAATAATGATAGTTTAAAAATTTTCTTAGCCGATGCACCTCTTTATCCTGAAAAATTATTCTGCTTAAAAAATAACACTGGTAAAACACGTGTGATTATTGGTTCTTCTAATCTTGATCAATTACCATATAACTATGATAAAAATGCTTCTATTGTTTGTTTTGATGATATGACGGCTTATACGTATTACATCGATTTATTCGAACGATTTAAAAATGAACATAGTTATATTCTTGGCAAAACAGCCATTAATGTAACATTTGAAGATAAACAAATTTTAGAAAACCTACCAATATTGCACAAAGCAGAAGTTAATAGTGAACATATTTATCATTCTGTACCAAAATCCACCATTGTTAAAATGACCGAATATATTAGTGATATTGACCGATTAGCCAAAGATTTTGTTGAATTGCCAAAACCTGACCGCAAAGGTCAATCACGCATAACACAGGATAAAATTATTACTATTAAGACTAAGACACTCGACAATATGGTAGCACGCCGTTCTAAATTTGAAAAATTTATGCCACAGCTTGTAATTGAACCTGAAAAAGAACGTGCTTTCTATAATGAACGCGAATATAATTTGCATCCATATCGTGAAGATGTTAAACGAGATGCCCAAACTTATCTTGAATATATGGAAGGTTTTAATACTGCTGTTCCAACTAAAAATGTTTTGCCATTAAAATTTGAATATTTTAAGCTAATGTCATGGTGCTTTTTATCACCATTTCTCGCACGTATTCGCTCTACTATTCGTGAAGCTACCGTTACAGATGAAGTATTTACCTATCCAATTGTAGCTTTACTATGCGGTCAATCCAACGCTGGCAAAACAATTTACGCATCACTTTTAATAAAAATGATGACTGATTCTTCGCTTTATAAAGCTTTTGGTCAAAGTAATTTCACCAAAACACGTACAGATGCTTTATTATCTAATATAAAAGGCTTACCAATTTTAATTGACGATATTACTCAAACACAATTTACTAATAATAGCGGTAATATTATCAAACAGGAAGAACGCGTCATTCGTGAAAATAAACCAGAAAATCTAAATTATTATCCAGCAATGTTACTTACAGCCAACAAAGATTTAAACAGTTTGAAAAATGAATTGACTAAACGTATGGTTGTCTTTCATGTAAATGCCAGCTGGAATAATGAATTTACTCGTCAACAAAAAAGTCCTTGCTCTCGTTTAATCCAAAAAATGCGCAATGACCTATACAGTGAATATTTGCATCGTATTATACCGCATATCAATCGATATTTAAGCGAAATTACGGATATAGGCTCTAGTACCACTGATTTATATAATATCAGCTCAGAAGTAATTTTATCCATTTTTAAAGATTGTAAACTAGATAGCCCTTCATATATGCGCCCGCTTACTATAAAAGATTATTTTGATAGTAAAGCAGTCAATGAGATAATGATAAAATTCTTCCATCGTCAATACCGTTTAAATCGCGATTTCTTTGAAATCAACAAGAAAAATAATCAACTTATTTTTGAAGATAAAAGTTCATCTACTGTTGGCAAAATGACACCAATGAAAATTGCTGAGTCTTTGCCTCCAGAATTAGAAGCTGATGTTGTTGGCGATAAGATTATCATGCGCCTTGATAGTGCTATTAGCTTTTTCGGCATTAACTTTAAAGAACAAAGTATATTACACCGCTTATTTAATCGCTAAAAAAAGTGCTGTTCCATAATTTTTGGCAACAGCACTTTATTTTATTTTTTTATTCGATTACAGATATTTGTGTAAAATTCATCTGGTACATTCATATTATTATTTGTACCCGTGCCTAATTCAACAGATGGACGATTTTCACCATGAAAATCCGTTCCGCCAGTCGGTAATAAATTATATTTTTCAATTAAATAATGAGCAAAAGCTCTATCATCTTCGTTATAACTTGGATAATATGCTTCCATGCCATCTAAGCCCATTTCATGCAAATATTTTATATGTTGTTCTTGTTCTGCTCTATTATTATTATTAAACCCAATTTTCTTATGAAAATGTGCTAATGATGTTACAGCTCCTGCTAATTTTATTTGAGCAATAGCTTCTTCTGCTTTAAGATTTTCAACAATACCCAATTTCAATTTACGAAAAGCTGGGTCAATATATTTATCCCACAAATATTGAATATCTCCAACAGCTGATTGATTTGTTATTAAATAACGCAATATAGCATACTTATCCATGCCATCACCTGTAACATACGGTTTTACTTTTTCTAAAGAAATATTCAAGCCCTGTTTTTTTAGATAATCGATTACATTAGCAATAGAGGCTTCTTTTTTATGACGAAGTTCTTTATAAAACGTTTTAAAAGCCTCACTATTTTGATCAAAACCAAGCGCTACTACATGAATTTGATGATTATCATAATTCAAACTCATTTCCATACCGTTTATGAAATTTACCTTATAAGCCATACTAGCAATTTTAGCTGCTGTATTACCAAAAATAGTATCATGGTCAGTAAGTGCAAAAGCATATAAACCTTTTGTACTTGCAAGTTTAGCAATTTCTCCTGGCGCATATGTACCATCAGACATAGTGGAATGTACATGTAAATCTATCATTAAAAAACCTCCCTAATTATATTTTCTTACTTATTAATTCATGTGTACGGAAAAAATTATAAATTGCCTTAGCGATATTTTCGCTAATACCTGGGACACAGGTCAATTCTTCTATCGTAGCATTTTTTATATTACCGATATTTTCAAAGTGGTCAAATAAAGCTTTACGCCTTTTAGCCCCTACGCCTGCTATATTATCAAGTAATGATACTTTATTGCGCTTAGTACGCAATTTACGATGATACGTTATAGCGAAACGATGTGCTTCATCTCGAATTTGTTGCACTAAATACAAAGCATCAGATTGTCGTGGTAAAATTACAGGTTCTGAAGAATATTCCGTAAAAATATATTCAAATTGCTTTGCTAACCCAATGACTGGTACAGTAAGATGACCTGCACCACGAATTATTTCTAAAGCAGAATTTAATTGTCCTTTACCTCCATCAATAATAATTAAATCCGGCATTTCTTCAGCCGTAGCCTTTCCATAACGACGTGTTGTAACTTCTCGCATAGACATAAAATCATCCGGCTTTCCTTCTGTAGAATTAATTTTAAAACGACGATATGCTTCTTTAGCCGGTTTGCCGTCTTGAAATACCACCATTGAGGCTACTGTTTCCGAACCTTGAATATGCGATATATCAAAACATTCCATACGCATAGGCGGTCTTGTAAGCTTTAAATATTTTTGTAAATCATATACTGCACCAATACTACGTGCTTGTTGGTCTTTTAATTTATTTTCTTGTTCTTGCAAATATTTAACAGCATTTTCATTTGCCATTTTTACAATATCTTTTTTTACGCCACGTTTAGGCACAGTAATTTTTACTTTAATATTTTTAGTTTCTACTAGCCATTTTTCTAAAAGCGATATTTCTTCTATATCAAATGGCAATAATATTTCCTTTGGTATAAATACCGCATTATTATAATATTGCTTAAAAAATGCACTGATACTATTTTCTTGATTATCATCGGCATCGCCTGTTAGTAAGAATTGATTTCTCCCTAATATTTTACCATTTCGCACAAAAAATACTTGAACACAGATACCATATGATGAACTTGCCATACCGATAACATCCATATCACCTGTATCTGTCAATATTTTTTGTTTTTCTGTAACTTGACGAATAGATAAAAGTTGGTCGCGTATTTTTCCTGCTCTTTCAAATTCCAGATTTTGCGCCAACTTTTGCATTTTCTCTGTCAAATTTTTCTCAATATCTTCTGTTTTTCCCTCTAAAAATAAACAAATAGATTGAACCATTTCTTGATAAGTTTTTTTATCTATCAAATTAGCACATGGTGCTAAACAACGTTTTATATGATACTCAAGACAAGGTCGTTCACCAAGATGTTTGCAAGTGCGAATAGGAAATAACCGACGCAATAATTTTATTGTTTCTTTCATTGCCGTTATATTTGTATATGGTCCAAAATAACGACTGCCATCTTTGATTACACGCCTTGTTATAATCAAACGAGGATATTCTTCATTTAATGTTACTTTCAAATAAGGATATGTTTTATCATCACGCAACATAATATTGTATTTAGGATGATGCTTTTTTATTAAATTACATTCCAAAATTAAAGCTTCTAATTCATTATCGGTAATAATCGTTTCAAAATCTTCAATATGCGAAACCATTGCCAAAGTTTTGGCTGAATGATTGCGTGAAGACTGAAAATATTGACGTACACGATTTTTTAATTTTATCGCTTTACCTACATAAATAATTTGACCGCGTTTATTTTTCATTAAATAAACACCTGGTTTATCTGGCAAGAGCTTTAATTTTTCTGCTACAATATCATTCATTTAAACACCTCACCATTTATTTTTACTGTAATCCAACTTTCAAAGCTAAAATTCCCATATATTCTCTTATAGCCATACATGAATTATTAAAAGCACCGTTATTCGGCACAAAATTAAATATACTCCATGCTAATTTCCCACTAAGCTGGTAATCTGTAACATAAGGTATTGGCTTTATGCCTTCACGCTTGAAGATCATCATAGAACGTGGCATATGAAAGCCCGAAGTAATTAAAATTGGTTGAGTAAAATTATACTGTTGCATAATTTTTTTACTATTACGAGCATTTTCTACTGTATTACGGCTTTGATTTTCTAAAATTAATTTA
>C._urophasianus_2_cecum__coassemble_200_pt1 | contig 13891 bp, 8 predicted proteins | sample C__urophasianus_2_cecum__metabat2_low_PE_006 | metagenome-assembled genome bin C | reverse complement strand
GCAATAGTAGAATGGTGACGATGTAAAAATTTAGCAATAAAACGAGTAGAATAACATAAAATAGAAAGAACCTCTATATGAATACTTAAGATATGGTAAGATAATGAGTCTTTTAATTTTTTAGGTGTCGCACTTCATTATACAATCTATCAAAACTTAACCAAAAAATTCAACAAAACATTATCTTTTTCTCATTACAAATTTTATAAAGAAATTATAGAATTTCACTATGATAAAATCAATGCGCTAAAGATTATAAAATATTGCCAAATGTCTTCTTTAAAAAAATATCGCTGATGACAAAATACCAGCAATATTTTTTCTAAAATTATTTAATAGTAGCTAAAAAATTATCCAAAATAGGTTGAGCTTTCTCTGCTATCTGTGAACTAACTTTTATATCTAAAGTATTTACAATATCTTGTAATTGTTCTGCAGATAAACCTACGTTATAACCAGCCTTTATATGTGATAAGAATTGACTTTCTGTACCGTTCATACTAGCAAGAGCGGAAATTGTAGAAATTTCTCTTTCTTGAAAAGTAAGTACATCACGTGCAAATAAATCACCAAACAAATGAGTTTTCAAAAATTCATCAATAGCTGGTGAAAGTGCTGTTAAATTGACAGGCGCACCAGAAATTTTAGTTTGTACTTGTGTACCGAATTTTAAAATATTCATATCTTTAGGAAGTGGTGTAGATTGAGCACCAACAACATTATTAATTCCCTTAGCTTGACGTTCAGCTAAAACTTCATTTACAGCTGTAAGCCCATTTAAAGCACGCGGGAAACCACAATAAGCATATAAATGCACAATTACTTCTTTCGTTTCATTAACAGTAAGACCCGCGTCTAATCCTTCATTTACAGCAACTTTTAAATTAGCAATATCGCCTGTTGCCATATACGAAGCAATCGCTACAATAGCTTGTTGTTTTTCACTTAATGAACTATCTTTGGCACTGGCTGAAGAAATATTTGAGCTAGCAAAAATCAAACAAAGTAATAAAAAAACAAATAAAAGAAATTTCATGCAAAACACTCCTTTAAAATAATAAAATACTACATTCTTTATTTTTATCTTAATATATGAAGTTTGCTTCAAGTCAAGCATAAATATGGAATATTATTAAAAAAAAGTATATACTATAAATTAAGTCATATCTTATGTTAATCAATTAGACAAATGGCACAATGTCATATTGACACAATATATAAATTCAACTTGAAAAGAGGTATATTATGTTTAATGATTTAAAATTAGGAATTATTGGTTTCGGCAACATGGGGGGAGCTATCGCCACTGGTTTAATCCGCCAAAAAGCACTCAAGGGCAATCAAATTTATGCCTGTGCTAAAAATTGGGATAAGCTATGCAAAAATACACAAGAAAAAGATATTCATCCATGTAAAACAGCTAAAGAAGTTGTTGATAATGTAGATATGGTAATCATTGCGGTAAAACCATATATGATTGAAGAAGTCATTACACCGATAAAACAAGAATTACAGCATAAAATTGTCATTTCCATTGCTGCTAATTTTCCTTTTGCCAAATACGAAGAAATTTTATTACCAAATACCCATCATTTAAGCACTGTACCAAATACACCAGTATCAATTGGTGAAGGTATTTTTATCTGCGAAAATACTCATTCTCTCAATGAAACTGAATTAAAATTATTTACAGAATTATTTTCCACAATTTCCGTAGTACAATTCGTCGAAACAAATCAATTATCCATTGGTGGAACAGTAGCTGGTTGTGGTCCTGCTTTCGCTAGTATGTTCATCGAAGCCCTAGCTGACGCAGGAGTTATGCACGGTTTATCTCGACCTGTTGCTTATAAATTAGCAAGTCAAATGATAGTAGGTACAGGTAAATTACAAATAGAAACAGGCGCTCATCCCGGTGCTATGAAAGATGCTGTATGTTCTCCCGCAGGAACAACCATTGTTGGTGTAGCTACTTTAGAACGTAAAGGGTTCAGAAGTGCTGTAATTGACGCTATTGACGCTATTGAGAAAAAATAATCACAAAAAGGCTACATAAATATTTTAAAATTCGGTTCTATAATAAATGTTGGGGTGAAAGAAAATTCTCTTACTTCAGCATTTATTTTTTTCTTAATGCTAAAATAATAGCAGATAAATTTCATGTGGTTAAATATGTACAATGGGCACTAGAACAGATATTAAATAATTCTGAAAAACTGAAAGAAGCATACGAATTAAAAGAATAATCTATGCTGCAAAAAAACAAAAAGAAAAGATAGGCAGAAAAAAATTCTACCTATCTATGTTACCCCAACATTTGACCAAGAGCCATTTTTTTTAGATTAATAATGATTAGTCAACTTTTTTAAAATGCCAAATAAATGCGCCATAATCACCTTGAATTGCATCAGCAATCATGCCTGCATATATATTGTCATTACTTTTCATAGATTTTGGTGAAGAAGTTATTGCATATGGTACATTGATACCAACTTGCATTAATTCATCGCCACCATAAACTTCGCCAGTGCGCATATCTTTATATTTTGCATCTTTATCTAAACCTGTAGCATAAACTGTAGCAAATGCACAGTTTGGTTCAGCCATTTTACGGAAGAAACTTACGATTGCTTCAGATTTATCTTTAGCTACAAAACTCCAAGCACATTCATTGCTATTAAATGGACTTTGTAAACGATAGAAATCACCAAACTGAATAAGTTCTCTAACTTCTTTATAGAAAGCAACTTGTGATTTTGCCTGCATTTTTTCAGTTTCTGTAAGTTTTGTCAAGTCAAGTTCGTAACCAAAGTTACCGCACATTGCACAAATACCACGTGTTGCAAATGGTGTTATACGGTGTACTTGATGGTTTGGTACAGCGGAAACATGGCAACCCATAGCAACTGTAGGATAAACCATAGATGTACCATATTGAATAGTAAGACGTTCCATAGCATCTGTATCATCACTTGTCCATGTCTGAGGCATATAATACAAAATACCTGGGTCAAAACGTCCGCCACCGCCAGAACAACTTTCAAAGAGAACTTTCGGAAATTTTGTTGTAATTTCATCCATAATATGATATAAACCGAGCATATAACGATGTGCTACTTCACGTTGATTTTCTGGTGGAAGTGTTGCAGAACCAATTTCTGTCATATTGCGGTTCATATCCCATTTTACATATTCAATATTAGCGCTGGATAAAACATTAGAAACAGCTTCAATTATATAATCACAAACTTCTTTACGAGAAAGGTCTAAAATGAGTTGGCGACGAGCTGTAGAGCGAGTACGTCCCTCAATATGCAAACACCAATCAGGATGTGCTTCATATAATTTACTTATAGGACAAATCATTTCTGGTTCAAACCATAAACCGAATTTAAGGCCCATAGCATTTATATCATCAACAAGTTTTTTCAAACCACCATGAATTTTGTTTTCATTAACAACCCAATCACCAAGTGAACGGTCATCATTATTTCTTTCACCAAACCAGCCATCATCAAGTACAAATAATTCAATACCAAATTCGCTTGCCTGTTTAGCAATTGCTTTAATTTTAACTTCATCAAAATCAAAATATGTTGCTTCCCAGTTATTGATGAGAATAGGGCGAACTTTATCACGCCAATAGCCACGCATTAAGCGTTTGCCATAGAAATTCTGATAAATATGACTTATACCAGTCAAACCTTCAGCAGAATATACAATTACAGCTTCAGGAGCTTGGAAACTTTCACCTGATTTTAATTGCCAAGTAAAATCAAATGGATTGATACCAATTTGTAATCTACTATTGCTATACATATCAACTTCTGTATTAGCAAGGAAATTGCCACTATAAACAAGACTTACAGCATAAACATCGCCTGTATTTTCTGTAGTATCAGGACGAGCAAGAGCCATAAACGGATTTTGAGCATGACTACTTGCGCCTCTACGACTTTCTACACATTGACCACCATTTCTAAGCGGTGTACGAATGATATGGCGTTCTCTTGCCCATGAGCCAGAAAGTTGTATCATATCAAATTTACTATCTTTAAAATCAATATTAGCACTCAAAACACGCTGAATTTTTACTGTATCTTCGCTTTTATTGATAATTTTAACACTGCGTGCAATAGCATCATACGCTTCAAATACACTATAAGAAAGTACGATTTCTACATTTTTTACTTTATCAAGTAAAGTAATTTCCAAAGTCTGTGCTTCATCATCACTTTCAACATATGTTGCAGGTAATCCTTCTAATTTTGGTTTACCTGTTATAATTTTATGACTTACATAACGAAAATCTGTTGCACTTGTACCATCAGCATATTCAAGCTCAACAGCTGGAGAACGTAAATCAGTAGAGCCATAACCTGGATATTCTTGACAAAGAGCTTCTAAATGAAATTCTTGTACATTATCAGTATTAGCAACAAAGCTAAAAAAATCGCGACGACGAACTGCATAATCAAGATTATCTGTGTGCAAAGTTTTGCCCCAATAAAGATGAAGTAAATGACCGCTTTCAAAAACTTTCATTAAATAACTTGTTTTTGCTGTTTTTAAATGAAAAGTTTTTGTTTGTTCATTAAATAAAATCATTAAAATCCTCCTTAATTATATAATAAATTTGCAAATCCTAAGACTTTCCAAAACTTAAATTATGTTGCAAATATTTTGTCATTAAGCTACCTTAATTATAATATTAATAATGTTTTAAATCAATAAAATATGTTACTGAAAACTGTATTAATGTTGTATAAAACGATATCCACTTTATAATCCTATAAATTATAATTATTTAATAAAATACTAGCAAAATAGTAAAAAAAGAGAGCTATATTAAATATAACTCTCTTTCTTATATTAACCCTTAATTAAATGATAGAATTTTTTCTTGCCTTTACGCACGAGCAAGCCTTCGCCTTCAATATCTTCAGCAGATATTACTCGTTCTACATCTGTCCATTTATTATCACCAATAGATACACCATTTTGAGCAATTAAACGACGACCTGCACCTTTGGATTCAAATACTTTAGCTTCAACGAGAATATCAAGTAATTTTTTTCCAATATCTTCTGCTTTAATAATAACCGTTGGAGCATTTTCCATATTGCCTTGTCCACTAAACAATGCTTGTGTTGCTTCTTGTGCTTTAATAGCTTCTGCTTCACCATGTACAAGCTTAGTAACTTCAAAAGCAAGAACTTTTTTGGCTTCATTAATCTGTTGGTCTTTCAATGCACCTAAACGGCGAACTTCTTCCATTGGTAAGAAAGTCAATAAAGCTAAACATTTTTCTACATCACTATCAGCTACATTACGCCAATATTGATAAAAATCATACGGTGATGTTTTTTTCGGGTCAAGCCATAATGCACCTTTTGCTGTTTTACCCATTTTCTTACCTTCGCTATTCGTCAACAAATTAAATGTCATACCATAAGCTGGTTTTGCCTCTTTACGACGAATAAGTTCTACACCTGCAATAATATTTGACCACTGGTCATCACCGCCAAGTTCTAATACACAACCAAAACGACGATTTAATTCCATAAAGTCATACGCTTGCATAATCATATAGTTAAATTCAAGGAAAGTAAGACCTCTTTCTAAACGCTGTTTATAGCATTCAGCAGCTAACATACGATTTACAGAAAAATGAGGGCCTATATCGCGTAATAATTCAATATAATTTAATTTACGAAGCCATTCACCATTATTAATTATTAAAGCTTTTCCGTCAGAAAAATCAATGAAGCGTTCCATCTGCTTTTTAAAACAGTTGCAGTTGTATTCAATATCTTCATCAGTAAGCATTTTACGCATATCTGTACGACCTGATGGGTCGCCAACTGTGCCTGTACCACCGCCAACTAAACAAATCGGACGATGACCAGCTTTTTGCATATGCGACATTGCCATTAATGCGAGAAAATGACCTACATGTAAACTATCTGCTGTTGGGTCAAATCCCATATAAAATGTTACTTGTCCATTTTCTAAAGCCTGTTTCAATTCTTCTTCATGTGTTACTTGAGCTAAGTAACCGCGTTCTTTAAGGGTATCAAATACACTCACCAAAAAGTCCTCCTAGTATTTTCTATTAATTAAATCCTTTGCCCTGCTGTAGACTAGGCGCTGGAGTATTTTGTCGTTCAGGTTCAATGATTTCCTGTTTATATTGTTCGTTTGACTGTGTAGGTTCGTTTGATTGTGCAGGTTCATCTGTTGGCATTTCCTGCTTTTGTTCTCGACGTGTAGAGTCTTCATCTTTATGTTCACTATCGCGACGTGACTGGATATTTCTATCTTCCCCTCTACGTTCTTGTTGCTCTTCACTTGTAGTTTCATTATTAGTTTCTACAATCGTTACAGGATTATTAACAGAGGTATCACTTCCATCAAAATTCTTTGGAGGAATATCTTTTAATGCTACACTCATGAAATTTTGCCAAATCTCAGCTGGTACAGTTCCACCTGTAATATCTGGTAATTGTGAATTATCATCACACCCCATCCAAACAACTGTTACGAGGTTTGGCGTATAACCAGCAAACCAGGCATCTTGATAATTATCTGTTGTACCTGTTTTTCCTGCCGCTGGACGATTTATGTTAGCTCCCGTACCAGTACCTCGATTTATAACATCTTGTAACATACCAGTCAAAAGAGTTGCTGTACGTTCTGAAATTACCTGTTTAGTTTCAGGTTTATTTTCGTAAATCACTTTTCCTTTGCTGTCAATAACTTTCACTACAGCCACAGGTTTCGTATAAATACCATGATTAGCAAAAGCACTATAAGCACCTGCCATATCAAGTACTGTTACCCCTTGTGTAAGACCACCAATAGAAGCCGCTAAATTTTTATCATTCGGTTCTCCTGGTGCAGAATCCATAACAAGGGTAGAAATACCTAAATTATGCGCTGTAGACAATACTTTATCAATAGAAACCTTTTCCGCCAAACGAATAGTCGGTATATTAAGTGAATTAATCGCTGTCTGTCGCATTGTAACCATGCCACCAAAAGTGTGTCCATAGTTTTGTGGTTGCCAATCGCCTAGTTTAAATGGTCCATTCGATATCTTTGTATCTGGCGTCATATCTTCTTCTAAAGCTGTAGCGAATGTAAACGGTTTAAATGATGAACCTGGTTGACGAACTGCCATAGTAGCACGGTTAAATTGGTCTGTGCCTCGACCGCCTACCATGGCTTTAATATAACCATTCGTAGGGTCAATTGCCACTAATGCCCCTTGTGGTTGTTTTAAGCCATTAGTATCATTATAATATGTTGGCAATATATTATTAATAGCTTCTTCAGCAGTTTTTTGCATATTTAAATCAATTGTAACGTAGATTTTTAATCCTTCTTTATATACAGCATCAGCACCGAATTTATCAACCATTTCTTGCGTTACATAATCGATGAAATATGAAGCAACATGATTTTCTTCTTCCTCTAATGCAAGCTGTTCTTGTTTCGTCTCATTTGCCGTATCTGCCGTTATATAATTGTATTTTACCATTTGGTCTAATACTTCACTACGTCTTTCTAAGGCAACATCTAAATTATTAAGTGGTGAATAATAATTTGGGCTACGTGGAATACCAGCCAACATAGCACATTCTGATAAATTAAGTTGACTTACATCTTTGCCAAAATAAGTTTGTGCTGCTGCTTGTACACCATAAGCACCACGTCCAAAATAAATCTGATTTAAATACATCTCCAAAATTTCATCTTTTGTATACTGCTGTTCTAAACGAATAGCAATGAATAATTCTTGAATTTTACGCGTCATTGTTCGTTCTTGTGATAAAAAAGCATTCTTAGCTAATTGTTGAGTAATCGTGCTTCCACCTTCGACGACTTCACCACTTACAATATTAGAATACAATGCACGTAAAATACTGAATGGGTCAACACCAAGATGTTCATAAAAACGGTTATCTTCAACGGCAATAAACGCATTTTGTAGATTTTTTGGTATTTTATCTAGTGTAACCAAAGTACGATTTTCTGTAGCATGAATATTTGATATAAGGTTACCATTTATATCCAAAATTTGTGAAGAGACTGGAGGATGTATATCAGAAACATCTTTATCTTCACTGATACCAATAGCTACTAATTCGCAAGCTACTCCTAATATTCCTATCACTACTATTATAGATACAATGATTTTTTTCCAACCGTAGGATTTATTTTTTTTCGGCTGTTCAGCGGAATTAGTATCCTGTTTGTCTTTATGCGACTGTTTGTCCATATAATCCACCTCAAAATTGTTATAATACTACTATTTTAACATAAATAGCGGTATTTTGGCATAGCTATTTTAATTTTACAGCCGTTACACCACTGCCACCTTCATCCATATCACCGAGTGTGAAGCTTAAAACATTGCGATGATTTTTCAAATATTCCTGAATACCCTTTCGAAGAGCACCCGTTCCCTTGCCATGAATAATCAATATACGCGATAAACCAGCAATAACAGCATCATCTAAATATTTACTAACTACATCAATAGCTTCATCTACCATCATACCACGAATATCAATTTCTGGGCTTATCTGACTTACTTTAGCAATCATATTAAAACCGCCTGCCTTTTTACTAGACGGCTCTTTTACTTTTACCTCATGTGAAACAAATGAACAATCCTTTGCTTTTACATTCATTTTCAAACTGCCAAGTTGCACAGTTAAATCTTTACCATTTACATCAATCACTGTTCCTTTTTGACGCAATTTATTTACATAAACGATATCACCGACAGCAATGGTTTTAATATCAACTGCTTCACCTGGTTTATTAGGGTCGTCACCTGGCTGATTTACTTTATCTAAACGATTTGTCAATTTATGTCGTGCCATATCAATTACTTCTTGTCGTTTCTTACTGCCAAAATCATTGAATTGTGCCTTTAGTTCCTTAATGATTTCTTCTGACTCACGACGAGTGCGACGCAATAATGTAGCACATTGTTCTTTAGTTTTTCGCAAAGTTTGTTCCTTTTTGCGAGCCATTTCTTGCTTCATATCAGCAAGTTGTTTTTCTAGTTTTTCAATACGTTGTTGTCGTTCTGCAATATCAGCATTTTTCTGTTCATATAAAAGTTTTTCACTTTCTAATGTATTAAGCACATCTTCAAATTGAGCATGGTCAGCTTTAATAAGCTGTTGAGCACGAATAATAATCGTATCAGATAAACCAAGACGACGACTAATAGAAAAAGCATTACTAGCACCTGGTATACCAATTAATAAACGGTATGTAGGACGCAATGTTTTTATATCGAATTCTACACTAGCATTTTCAATGCCTTCTGTTGCATAAGCAAATGTTTTCAATTCATTATAATGCGTCGTTGCCATAACAGTTGCGCCAATTTGCATTAAACGTTCTAAAATTGCCATAGCCAGCGCCGCCCCTTCTTCTGGGTCAGTACCAGAGCCTACTTCATCGATTAATAACAAATCTTCACGTTCAATATTATTCAAAATGGCAACAATATTTGTCATATGTGCCGAAAATGTACTAAGACTTTGTTCAATGCTTTGTTCATCACCAATATCAGCATAAACATTTTGATAAACAGAAATTTCTGAGCCGGATTGCACTGGAATAAAACATCCCGCTTGCGTCATCAATACAAGTATTCCTAAAGTCTTCATACTGACTGTTTTACCGCCTGTATTCGGGCCAGTAATTAAAAGAGTGCGATAACCTTCACCGATTTTAATATCAATCGGTACAACTTTATCTCTAGCAAGTAATGGATGACGAGCCTTGAATAACTTTATAATACCTTCATTATTAATTTCAGGTTTAGTTGCGTGCATTTTACGTGCTAATTTAGCTTTAGCAAAAGCAAAATCAATCCGTGCCATAATTTCACAGTTCTCTAACAAAATTTCAGATTGTTTGCCGATTTTACTTGATATAACAGCTAAAATTCTTTCAATTTCTCTTTTCTCATCAATAGCTAATTGTTTTATATCATTATTTAAATCAACAATAGCCATAGGTTCAATAAAAAGTGTCGAACCACTAGAAGATTGGTCATGTACTACGCCTGAAAAATGTTGACGATATTCTTGTTTTATTGGAATTACATAACGGTCATCACGAATAGTTACAATATTATCTTGAAAATATTTTTGATAATCAGGGTTTTTTAAAATACCGTCTATATTGGATTTTATACGACGTTGTGATGATTTTATTTCACGACGAATACGCATAAGTTCAACACTTGCACTATCGCGCATAGAACCATGCTCATCAACAATATTATCAATTTCTCGTTCTAACTGACCTAAAATTTCAATTGATTGTGCCCATTGTTTAAATTGAGGACTATCTATTTCTAATTCTTTGAAGAACTTTTTCAAATTGCGCATAGCATACATGGTATTTAAAACATCTAGCAAAGAACCAACTTCTACAACTATGCCAAGTTTTGTTTTCTTCAACAAAGCACGAATATCATGTATACCGCCAAATGGTGGTTCAGTGCTGACTAAAATATTACAAGCCTCTTCTGTCTGGCTTATTCTCTCATTGACTTCATCAAAGTCATTGCTCGGTAAGAGTTTTTCTGCCAATTCTTTACCCATAGCAGAACTTGCCATATCTTTTAACATAGCAATGATTTTAGGATATTCTAAAGTTTTAAAAACAGATTGATTCATTTAATTCCTTTCTAACTTTATAAAAATAATTAAAACTAATAATACATTATTCTACTCCCCGGAAATAATGACCACGTGTTATATTAGTTTCATATTTTGTGATATTTTCTGGCATAAGTGCAATATGATTTTTACCTTCTAATAATACTTCTTTATATAGTTTTGTAAATTTAGCAAGGTCATTATTTGTCATATATCGTCCATCAATTCGCACTCTATTTATGCTACTTGCCATAAATTCTGGTAAATGTGCCAACATATTAAGCTCTTTACCATTCAAAAGATGCATGTGGCAAAATTGGTCGGTAACGATTGGGAATTTTTCATTTTTGCGGTCACAAAGCCAATATTTATTTTTTTCACATGGTTTAGTGCAACTACCTTTATCCAAATTACCAATAAAACTACCCAGTACACAGTATTCTGAAACCATAAGTTCCATATTACCATGTACCATACATTCTAATGGCAATGGTGAAGCTTTAGCTAATGCCTTTATCTGTTTAAAATTAAGTTCCGGAGAAACAGTCGCTCCTTGAATATTATAATCGGCTAAAAAGCTTAATGTAGCGTCATTGAACGTGTTAAACGAATAATCCGCCCAAATCGGTACATCACTTACTTGACGAATTAAATACATCTGTGCCAAAGAATGAGCATACATTGCGTCAACTGATAAATCTTGTATATGTTCTAACCATTTAGTAAATACCATTTGTTCACTATCACGCATAATACGTGGTGTACCAAATGCTATTTTACAATTTTTATCCTGACAAATTTGTACAGCATGTTTATACATCTCTGGCATAATAAATTCATGCTGATATGAGTCGCCACCGAATAATATTATATCTGCTTCACTATCGACAGCCGTTTGTACTTTTTTCAGTGTATCTACAGCTACAACTAACATTGGCTTAGTGATTTTATCATTGTTTAACGCAAAATCTTTTTGCCAAATAGTATTATCTTTAACCACAGATTGCGGTCTATCATATGCTTTAAGACGCAAATTCATCAATTTTTCTACCAATACACGGCGTGTATCATTCATCACACTCATTGGCACAATTACATTATCATTTATAATACAATCCAAATGGTGTAATTCATAAATTGTCGTGCCTAAACGGTTCATTTGTTTTTCTACAGATTGTCTATCCATAGCTCGTTTTAAAGCTGTTTCTACAATAAAATCACTTGTAACTTGCGCTTTATAACCGTCTTCATCTATCGCTTCCAGATAGAATGGTTCATTTAATTTGGCTACTGCTTTTATATCTAATTGTCGGCGACGCACTGGGGAATTACTTGTAAAAAAAGTTCTAGCTTTTTGCATTAATTTAGCATCAAATACTTTAAATACCCTATCATGTGGATGAACTCTATTAGGCACAGGAATTGCAATTTCCATACCACTTGTTGCTTCATTTAGTTCTTTATTTTTGCTAAAAATTGCATTTACATTCGTACTTACACGACCGCCAATTTTTACCCAAAAATCAATCGTATCACCTATAGCAACAGTTTCTGTCAATTTTATAACCGCTAAACGTGCTTTATCATCATAACGAACTACCCTGCCAACAAGGCGACCACGATTATTAGGACGTTTATCACTCATCATGAATTTACCTTGTCTTTTTTCCAAATAAGCTGTAGTAAAATCACGATTAAATATCTGTGATAGATTTTTCTGTACATCTTCTGTCAAATCTATATGTTGATAATACGCATCAATTTTTTGACGATACGAATTGACAACCACAGCCACATATTCTGGTTTTTTCATACGCCCTTCTATTTTTAAAGACGCTACACCTGCTTCAATTAAATCTGGAATTAAGTCTATTGTATTCATATCACGTGGACTTAATAAATATTGACCAGCATCCTTTAAGACATTTTGTCCATTTTTATCTACTAAAGTATACGGCAAACGACACGGTTGCGCACAACGACCGCGATTACCACTTCTACCGCCAATCATACTACTCATTAAACATTGACCAGAATAACATACACATAATGCCCCATGAGCAAATACTTCAATTTCTACATTACAATTGCGACAAATATGACGAATGTCTTTAAGTGTAACTTCTCTAGCCAAAACAACACGTGAAAAACCAAGCTTTTGTAATGCCAAGACACCCGCTAAATTATTAACTGTCATTTGAGTACTAGCATGTAAGGGCAAATCTGGTACAACAGCATGAGCAATTTTGGCCACACCAAAATCTTGCACCAATACAGCATCTGCTCCCACTTCATATAAATAACGCAGATAATCAACGAGTTCTGGAATTTCCGCATTATCAACTAATGTATTTACAGTCACATGAATTTTCACATTACGCAAATGGGCAAATTCAATAGCTTCTTTTAAACCATTTTCATCAAAATTATTGGCATATGCTCTCGCGCCAAACATTTTACCAGAAAGATATACTGCATCAGCGCCACTTTCTACAGCAGCTTTCAATGCTTCTATACTTCCAGCCGGTGCTAATAATTCAATCAAAAACTTTTCCTCCTATCATTACTCAGTTTATTATAATACACAGACCAATAAAAATAAATGGTAGGACAATTTTTCCTACCATTTATAGCCATTATTAATCATTATGTATCTTTTTTATCTGAACGATTTTCCTCCAAAATATGCCAAAATTCATCATAATCTTTTTTCAAACTTATAAGCTGGTCAGCTAAATCTAAAGCCGTCAGCATAGCTATTCTATCTGGTGGCAAATACTGATTTTGTTTCAATAAAGCACGCATTTTTTCATCTACCATAGTTGCTGCTTTTTTTATATTGTCAATATCATTTACACCTTTAAGTGGATAACGAATACCAAAAATTTCCACGGTTACGCGATTATTGTTTTCTTTATTATTAATATCACTCATAAAATTCCACCCACTTTTAAAAATCCACCCACTTTTATTTTATCACTGTTTTTTATAGCGATATTTTTTATCAATAATAACAGTATTATCACCCAAAAAATTTATAATTAGCTCATTTTAATATGATAGATTGTATAATAAAATACGACACCTAAAAAAATAAAAGACTCATTATGAATTTTTGTGTAAAATAAAACTCTACACCAAATATACACGAAAGGAAAATTCATAATGAGCTATCATCATCTTACCATATCTGA
>C._urophasianus_2_cecum__coassemble_193_pt1 | contig 14065 bp, 13 predicted proteins | sample C__urophasianus_2_cecum__metabat2_low_PE_006 | metagenome-assembled genome bin C | reverse complement strand
AAAGAAGTAGAAAAATTAATATTACTAAATAGTAGACCAAGAAAATGTTTAAATTTAATCCATTTAATTTATTTTTAAAAGAAGTGTCGCAATTGGATTGACAATGCATCGTTAAATAAAACATTATCTATTTTTATATATTATTTCTCTTAAAATTATGGTAATATAGAATTACATTACATTTAACTTGGCAATTATTTTTATGTATATATTATAAAGGTAGGTTGATGACATGATTGCTGACAGCACAAATTTTGAGCTTACAGATGAATTAAAAGAAAAAATCAAAAACATCATTGCAACTCATGATTATGATTTTACTCAAATTGTTGGTATATTAGTTGAAGTTCAACAAGAAATCCCGCAACATTACATTCCTAAAATTGTAGCTTATTATATTGCAGAAAATTTACCTGATGTTAGAGTTTCTGTCATTTATGATTGTATCACTTTCTATGATGCACTCTCAGACAAACCACGTGGACGTTATCCTATCGAAGTCTGCAACAATATTACTTGCAAAGTAAATAATAATAAATTCCTGCTTGATACTTTGCAAAAACTTTTAAACATCGGTTTTGACAGTGTAACTTATGACGGTAAATTTACATTAGAAAAAGTTTCCTGTTTTGGTGCTTGCGATAAAGCGCCTGCTGTTCGAATTAATGGTCAAGTTTACGGTAATCTCGACAGCGAAGAAAAAATTCGAGCAGTACTTGAAAAATTTATCTAAACAAAATCTAAGGAAAGGCAGGGTTTTATTATATGAGTACAGTACAATACATAACCGAAAATTTCGGCAAATATGATGTATTTTCCATTGAGTCTTATATGAATATAGGCGGTTTTTCAGCTTTAAAAAAAGCTGTGACCATGGACGGTGATGATATTGCTGCTCTTTTGAGTGAAGCAAAAATCAAAGGTCGTGGCGGTGCAGCTTATCCAATGGGACGCAAATGGTCACAGGCTCGCGCTGTTCCGCGCCCACATCACTGCGTTATTTGTAATGCTGATGAAGGCGAAACTTGCACATTTAAAGACCGTGAGCTCATTACAAATGACCCATTTAATTTAATTGAAGCTATTATTATTGCTGGCTGGGCAGTAAATGCAGAAGATGGTTATATCTATATGCGTGCTGAATACAGTCATCTTAGACCTCGTCTTTTAAATGCTATTAAACAAGCAGAAGAAAATGGTTTCTTGGGCAAAAATATTCTTGGCACAGGCTGGGATTATAAAATTCATCTTTATACCGGTGCTGGTGCTTATGTATGCGGTGAAGGTACAGCACTTATCCGTTCTATGGAAGGCAAGGCTGGTCGTCCTCGTATGAAACCACCGTTCATGAAACAAAGTGGTTTATTTGCTCGCCCAACATGTATGAATAATGTAGAAAGTTTATCCATTGTACCACATCTTTTACGCGATAAAGCTAAAACTTACATGAAATATGGTGTAGGTGAATCACTTGGCACAAAATTGGTCAGCGTTGGCGGTAATGTAAATAAACCGGGCGTTTATGAAATCCCATTTGGTACAACTATTCGTGAAATTATTTACGATATGGCTGGTGGTATCCAAGGCAATAGAAAAATTCAACTAATCCAATTTGGTGGAGCTTCTGGTAAAATTGCTGACAGCAGTATTTTAGATATACCATATACTTATGAAGATTTTGATAAACACGATTTAAGCATCGGCTCAGGTTCTATTCTTGTTATTGATGAACGTACTTCTGTAATTGACTTTTTGCGTTATACACAAGATTTCTTTTTACATGAAAGTTGTGGACAATGCACGCCATGTCGTGAAGGCAATCGTCACATCAAAATGTTCCTTGATAAAATAAAAGCCGGTACACATACACAAGAAGATTTAGACACTATGACCACTTTTGCTAAAGTAATGCCAATGTCTTCTCTATGTGGTCTCGGCGAAACAGCACAAAACGCTTTAAAATCCGCTATGAATATATTCCCTGATGTATTTAAAGTCAAAGAATAGGAGGATATGAGAGTTAATGGAAGAGTTAATCCACCTTAAAATAAATAATATGCCTGTAACCGTAAAAAAAGGTACTAAAATTTTAGAAGCTGCTCGCATGCTTCATATTGATATACCACATTTATGCTATCATCCTGACCAAAAAGTAAAAGCACGTTGCCGTATTTGCTCTGTTGAAGTTGTTGGTAAACGCCGTTTACTTGCAGCTTGCTCTACTGAATGTTGGGAAGGCATGGAAGTATATACTGATACACAAGTTGTACGCGATACTCAACGTGGCATTTTACAGCTTATCATGGCTGACCATGAAGAAAATTGCTTAACTTGCCCACGTAATGGTAATTGTGTATTACAAAATCTTTGCAGTCGTTTCAATGTATTAAAACCAAAAATTCCTCATGTAAGTAAACCTAAACCAAAATTTGGTAATAACCCGAGTCTTTTACATGACCCAGAAAAATGTGTAAAATGTGGTCGTTGCATTCGTGCTTGTAAAGATATTCAAGGTATTGAAGTTCTTGGTTTCGCTGGTCGTAGTACGAATATTCATATTGCAACACCTTTCAATGATGAATTTAATAATACACAATGTGTTCTTTGCGGTCAATGCTCACTCGCTTGTCCTGTTGGTGCACTCGTAGAAAAAGATGATACAGAACGTGTACTTGATGCTATCTTTGACCCTGACAAAATTGTTATTGTACAAACTGCTCCAAGTGTACGCGTCGCTTTAGGTGATGCTTTTGGCTTACCAAAAGGAAGTATTGTAACAAAAAAAATGGTTACAGCTTTGCGTATGATTGGTTTTAATAAGGTATTCGATACAAATTACGGTGCTGACCTTACTATTACTGAAGAAGCTAACGAATTAATCGAACGTATCAAATCTGGCAAAAAAATGCCAATGACCACTTCTTGTTGTCCAGGCTGGGTAAATTATATGGAAAAACATTATCCAGATTTACTCGACCATTTATCTACAACAAAATCACCAATGCAAATCTTTTCTGCTATTACTAAAACACATTACGCTAAAAAAGAAAATATTGACCCTAAAAAAATCTTTACCGTTGCTGTTATGCCATGTATTGCTAAAAAATATGAAATCACTCGCCCAGAAATGGGACGCGATGGCTATCCGGACACTGATGCTGTTATCACTACACGCGGTTTAATAAAACTCATCAAATATATCGGTATTGATTTTAATAATTTACCAGAAAGTGAATTTGATAATCCAATGGGTGAAGCAACTGGCGCTGGTGCTATTTTTGGCGTTACTGGCGGTGTTATGGAAGCTGCTCTTCGTACTACTTATGAATGGCTCACCGGCAAAGAAATGAAAAATGTTGAATACACACCGGTTCGCGGTTTTAATGGCATTAAAGAAGCTGAAATTGACATTGAAGGCAAAAAAGTTCGCATTGCCGTTGCTCATACACTAAAAAATGCTAAAATCATCATGGATAAATTACGTGCTGGTGAATGTGAATATGACTTTATTGAAGTAATGGCTTGTCCTGGTGGATGTCTTGGCGGTGGTGGTCAACCAGTTGATACCACTATGGCAATAAACAAAAAACGTATGAAAGCATTATATACTATTGATAAAAATATGAAATACCGTAAATCTCATGAAAATCCATATTTGAAAAAACTCTACGCAGAATTTTTGGAAAAACCAGGCAGTGAAATTGCTCATAAACTTCTGCATACACATTATCATGCTAGAAAAAAGATGTACGATTTCGATAAATAAATTATGAACACAAATAAATCCTATAAAATAATTGATGATTTAACAATTAATCCTTCTTTTGATGAAGATAATATCTTTTTACTTTTAGAGGATTTACACAGCGAAAATTATACTGGGCCGCTTAGCGAATATTTATTTGCAGTGGCTCGTTTCGTTCGTGAACCTCATTATGGACATAAAGTTTTTCTGCGCGGTTTAATCGAATTTACCAATTATTGTAAAAATGATTGTTATTACTGTGGAATTCGTCGTTCTAATCAAAACGCTGTTCGTTACCGCTTAACAAAAGAAGAAATCCTTCATGCTTGTAAAATTGGTTATACTAATGGACTTCGCACATTCGTTTTACAAGGTGGCGAAGATATGTATTTTACACCAAAACGAATAACAGATATTGTTTCTACTATAAAAGAAAATTATCCCGACTGTGCTGTTACTCTTTCCATTGGTGAAAAAGAATATGCTGATTATAAAGCTTATTTTCAAGCTGGAGCTGACCGTTTTTTGTTGCGCCACGAAACAGCTAATAAATTGCATTACCAAAAATTGCACCCACAAGAAATGAGTTTTGAACATCGCCTAAATTGTTTAAATAACTTAAAAAACATAGGTTTTCAAGTCGGTGCTGGAATGATGGTTGGTTCACCCTATCAAACCATGAACAATTTAATCACTGATTTAAAATTTTTAAGCGATTTTAAACCTCATATGATCGGTATAGGACCATTTATCCCACATAATCAAACACCTTTTAAAGATAAAAAAGCAGGAAGTGTTGAACTTACACTTATTTTATTATCTATTATCCGTTTATTATTACCAAAAGTTCTTTTACCCGCCACCACAGCTCTCGCTACACTTAGCGAAAATGGCACTATAAGAGGACTTGAAGCAGGAGCTAATGTCATAATGCCAAATATCTCACCTACTGACATCAGAAATCTATATACTCTATATAACAACAAGAAAATAACTGGCGGTGAATCATTAGAAGGCATTAATCAATTAAAAAATATGCTTAAAAATCATGGATATGAAGCCGTTACTGCTCGTGGTGATAGCCTCATGTCTACTATCTAATATTTTATAGCTTATTAACAATATTTTTTAGAAAGAAGTATGATAGCCTTGTATAATCCAAAATCTTCAAAAGCAGAAGAATTTATTAATCATGAAGAAATTCTTGCTACCCTTTCCTATGCTGATGAAAATAAACACAATGAAACATTAATCAAAGAAATTTTAGCTAAAGCTAAATTAGAAAAAGGTTTATCTCACCGTGAAGCCTCTGTATTACTCGCCTGTGATATTCCAGAGCTCAACGAAGAAATTTTTCATCTTGCAAAAAAAATAAAAGATGATTTTTATGGTGATAGAATTGTATTATTTGCTCCATTGTATCTTTCTAATTATTGTGTCAATGGCTGTGTTTACTGTCCATACCATGCTAAAAATAAACACATTCCCCGTAAAAAATTATCACAAGAAGATATTAAACGTGAAGTAATTGCACTTCAAGATATGGGACATAAACGCTTAGCATTAGAAACGGGCGAAGACCCTATAAACAATCCTATTGAATACGTATTAGAAAGTATCAAAACTATTTACAGCATAAAACATAAAAATGGCGCTATTCGTCGTGTAAATGTCAATATTGCTGCCACAACTGTTGAAAATTATCGCAAATTAAAAGAAGCTGGCATTGGTACTTATGTTCTATTCCAAGAAACGTATCATAAAGAAAGTTATGAAAAACTTCATCCAACCGGACCAAAACATAATTATGCTTATCATACAGAAGCTATGGATAGAGCTATGGAAGGTGGCATTGATGACGTTGGCTGTGGTGTTTTATTCGGCTTAGAAAAATATCGTTATGAATTTGCTGGTTTACTCATGCACGCAGAACATCTTGAAGCTCGCTTTGGTGTTGGCCCTCATACTATCAGCGTTCCTCGTATTCGCCGTGCTGATGATATCGACCCATCTACCTTTGACAACGGCATTGATGATGATACTTTTGCTAAAATCGTTGCTTGTATTCGTGTTGCCGTACCATATACTGGCATGATTGTATCAACACGTGAAAGTCAAAAATGTCGTGAACGTGTATTACAATTAGGCATTTCTCAAATTAGTGGTGGTTCTTGTACAAGCGTTGGCGGTTATGCTGAAAAAGAATTACCTGAAGAAGACTCCAGCCAATTCGATGTAAGCGACAACAGAACATTAGATGAAGTTGTAAACTGGCTTATGAAGCAAAATTTCGTACCAAGCTTTTGTACTGCTTGTTATCGTGCTGGTCGTGTTGGTGATAGATTTATGAGTCTATGTAAAAGCGGTCAAATTTCTAACTGTTGCTTACCAAATGCTTTAATGACCTTAAAAGAATATCTTTGCGATTATGCCAGTGAAGATACAAAAATTACTGGTAATGCCCTAATTTCTAAACAAATTCCTTTAATAAAAAGCGATAAAGTTCGTGCTATTGTCGAAAAACAACTTCAACTCATTGAAGAAGGTCAACGCGATTTTAGATTTTAAGAGAGGTTTTTTTCATGGATTTAAATCAAACACCTTCTGCTAATCGCACACATATAGCTTTTTTCGGTATGCGCAATGCAGGTAAATCAAGTCTTATGAATGCTGTTACTGGTCAAAATATTGCCGTTGTTTCTGATATAAAAGGCACTACAACAGACCCAGTTTTAAAATCAATGGAACTTTTACCACTTGGCCCTGTTACTATTATTGATACTGCTGGTCTTGATGACGACGGTCTCCTCGGTAAATTACGCACAGAAAAAACATTACAAATTTTACGCAAAACAGATATTGCTGTACTAGTTATTGACAGCACTTGTGGTATTTCTTCTTTTGATACGGAAATTTTAAATTTAATTACTAAACAACAAATACCGTATATAATTGCTTATAACAAAATAGACTTACAACCTAGTTTAAAACAACAATTAAAAACAAATGAACATACACTTTTTGTAAGTTCTACTACTAGAGAAGGTATTGATAATTTAAAAGAAAAACTCGCATCTTTTGCCAAAACTAAATCAGAAAAATTTATTTTAAAAGATATTATAAAACCAAAAGATATCGTAGTTTTAGTAATTCCCATTGACAAAGCTGCGCCAAAAGGGCGTTTAATCTTACCACAACAGCAAGTAATTCGTGAGTTATTAGATATTAGAGCGACTGCCGTTATGACTCAAGATGTAAATCTAACGGATACACTCCATAATTTAAAAACAAAACCACGTCTTGTAATCACAGATAGTCAAGCTTTTGCTAAAGTAAATAAAATAGTTCCTGAAGATATTGAGCTTACTTCTTTTTCCATTTTATTTTCTCGATATAAAGGAAATCTACAAAGACAAGTACAAGCAGTTAAAACACTTGATACAATTAAAGATGATGACAAAATTTTAATTGCTGAAGGTTGTACACATCACCGCCAATGCGATGATATTGGTACAGTAAAATTACCAAATTGGATACGTAATTACACTAAAGCCAAACCAAAATTTATTTTCACTTCTGGCACAGAATTTCCTCAAAATGTTTCTGATTATAAATTAATAATTCATTGTGGCGGTTGTATGCTCAACGAACGTGAAATGCAAGCAAGATTAAAAATTGCTAAAGACCAAAACATTCCTATGAGCAATTATGGTACAGCTATTGCTTATATGAACGGTATATTACAGCGAACCATTCGCCCACTTCATTTTTTTGATGAATAAAATAAGCCCTAGAATATAATTTCTAGGGCTTAACTATTATTATAATTTAATTCTATGTGCCACTGTCTTTATAACTTTAGCACCTTTTTTCTTAATACTGCGAAGTGGTCTAAGTGGTGCAATTCTAATTTTAATACGTGGTTTTACATCTTTAACTGTACCAAAATCACCACGTTTTAAATAAGTCATTCTGATTTTTTCCGGTTTAACAATTTTTTTCAATGCCTTTACTGCCTTTTCCGGTTTACCATTTTCTGTACAAATGAAAATATCACTTGATACATATTTCAATTCTGGATAAGTGCGAATTACTGCATGACCTTCTTGTAATAAAATAAACACTACAACTTCATTTTCGTTCAAAATCTGTGCACGTACTTCAATCGGTGTAAAACCTGCCATACTCATGCCGACTTCCAAAGAGTCTTTTAAGTCCATATAATCATTTAAATTTTTATTTTTGCAATCATACATATCTACTGTTAATTGTCTTGCTAAAATTTTCACGGCATTCTCTCCCCGTCATAAATTATAACAATATTATATCATAGCCCCTAAAAATTATATACATGATATAATATTTATATATATTCTATTTTTAAGGAGTTGATTACCATGCTACGCAAATCATTTATACTAAGCTGTTTATTTTTTCTTATGCTTTTTAATATCTGTTTCGCACAAGAACAAACAAAACCATTAAAAGTAGCCATAATGCCAATTGTAACTGACGTTTCTGGTTATAAAAATGTAAAAGCACAACTATACAATTCATTAAAACAGCAAATGCACATCCCATTAAATGATACCTTACAAGCCGTTGAATACATTGATACCGAAACTGTTTATATCGCTATGCAAAATTCTGACTTTACTAACAACCAAAATCTTGATACGCTAAAATATACAGCTGATTTATTAAATGCTGATATCATTGTTGGTTATAGTGTGTCAAATATGCTCCAACGCTATTTCTATCTATCTTCTCACCTTCATGGAAGTCCTGTAATAAATTGTTATATTTCCCTAAAACTTTGGGCATATTATAGACCACTCGATAAAACAATTGATTTATCCACTAATAAAAATTACCTTGGTAGTTTAACTACATCAGGTCTTCTTCCTGCTCTTGCTAGTGATGCTTCTTACTATCTTAATAAAAAAGCTGATTTAAAAACCTTATTAAAAAAATCTATACAAATACAGAAAGGTGATGTTCAATGAATATCGTTTATTCACAAGAAAAAAATTTCTCTGCCGAAACTATACTTGGTTTCTTCACAAAATCCGGTAATCCTGATGCAAAATACGGCGAAGCTCTCGTAAAAGCTTTAAACAATTCTACTGTTATTCATGCTTGGGATAAAGATACTAATGAAATTGCTGCATTAATTTCCGTAATTGATGACGGTGCAACAACAGCTTATATTCGTTATCTTATCGTTGCTCCAAATTATCGTGGCAAAGGCATTAACGATGAATTAATTGCTCAAGTAAAAACCAAATACGCTGATTATCCTTGTGTATACGCTTTTGCACCAGACGATTTTCATGCTTCATTCTTCATAAAATTTGGTTTCAATCTAGTAGATAATATGAAAGTTTTAGCTCGTTAATCCACTCATAAAATCAAAACGTATACTAAAAAAGCTCAGTAAAATATAAATTTACTGGGCTTTTATTATAAAATATGTTTTCATTGCTATTATGTATACTATTAATGTATAATAATTATTAATTATACAAACAAACTATAAAAGAGGTCTTGTCATGGATTTATCTACATTTCTTTATTTTCTTATTGCTTCTATTTTATTGACAATAGCACCTGGCCCAGATATCATGTATCTTTTAGCCAAAAGTCTATCTGACGGAGCAAGAAGCGGTATCAGTCTTGCTTTAGGATTAAGTACTGGTCTTATATTTCATACAACACTTGTAATCATCGGTGTTGCCGCTATCATTCAACAATCTCCATTAGCTTTTGCTATTTTAAAATACGCTGGAGCTACATATCTTCTTTATCTCGCTTGGGGAGCATTTCATGCTCAAGGCGATTTAAAACTAAATGCTGTAAACAAAAGCGGTTCATATTTTAAATTATATCGCCGTGGCGTAATCATGAATGTATTAAATCCTAAAGTATTATTATTTTTTCTCGCCTTTTTACCTCAATTTGTCGACCTTAATTCTGAAAGTGTTAGCTTACAAATTGCCTTTTTAGGATTTATTTTCGGACTTCAAACACTTATAATATTTTCTCTCGTCGCCATTTGTGCTGGCAAAGTTCGTGATTATATCTTAAATATAAAAAACTTCAACAAAATAATGGGTTATGTGCAAGGTATCGTTTTACTTTTTATCAGCTTAGCCTTAATCATAAGTTAAACTAAAAAGCTCTGGCATTACTTATTCAACAGCTTTTTTTATTCTTTCGGTGTCATTTTCATATATTTTTTTAATAATTTGCTATAATAACTACTACTATTAAAGCCAATCTTCAAAGCTACTTGCATAATTGAAAAATCTCTATTCTGTAATAAATATAAACTATATTCAAATATACTTTCTTTCATAAACCTTTTAAAACTATGACTATAATCACTTACAGATATATATAAATTATCAGCTATATCTTTTAAAGTTATTTTTTTCTGCATAATGTTTATGAATAAACTCTATCATCTGCTTTATTTTGGTTAACTGTCTATAATAATTTTTATCCATATTATTTTCGATTTCGTCTTTAAAAAGTTGCCATAACAATTGCCCTAGTTTTAATAAATGCTCTTTTATCTCTAATTCATAAAACAAACTTTGCCTTTTATAGCATTTATCAATATATTTTACTTGTTTTATTATCTTCTTTTCTAATTTATTTTCAGGTAAACAAACAAAAGATGCTAAATTTTTACTATAAATAATTGGCAATATATATTTTTTATAAATCAATTCTTCTTCACTAGCTAAAAAATGTATATTAATAAACAAACATTGTCCTTTTTTCAATTCATAAATTTTATCATTCACCTGATATTTCATTCTACCTTGATATACATATGTAAACTCAATTTCTTTATGCCAATGACCAGCAAATTTTCCATTATAATATTGCCAAATATCTTCATAACCTATCCTAAAAGGAAATTTTATATTGCCATGTTGCTTTATTTCTTGTTTATTTTTATCTATTAATATATCCCTCAACAAAATCCTCCTCTTTATAAAAATTGCAAGATATTTATACAATATAATTATATAATACCACAAATAGAAATTACCATTTATTATAATATAGAAAAATAAAGGGAGGTTATTTTTTATGAGTGAATTATCTAAATGCCTACAAGGTCAACAATTTAATTGTATTGATAATGAATTAGTATCCATCATTGCTAAAGCTCGCAAACTCACTAAACAATACAATCAAACTAATTTTGAAGATACAATTCAAAAAGAAGCCATTTTATCTAAACTCTTTGCTCAAATAGGTAACAATGTAAAAATAGATGTACCATTTTACTGCGATTATGGACAACATATTTCAATTGGTAATAATGTAATCATCAATATTAATTGTATCTTTGTAGATTGCAACAAAATAACTATTGGAAATAATGTTTTAATTGCTTCTAATGTCCAAATTTATACCGCTACTCATCCTGTAAATGTTAATGAACGTTTACTTGATAACTGGTCTTATGATAATCCCCATGCTTTTTTTAATACGTATGCTTTACCCGTAACCATTGAAGATAATGTTTGGATTGGCGGTGGTGTTATAATTCTGCCAGGAGTAACTATTGGTAAAAATTCCGTGATTGGTGCTGGAAGTATCGTTAATAAATCAATACCACCTAATTCATTAGCTGTAGGAAATCCTTGCAAAGTTATTCATAAAATTAATAAAAAAGCTTAACAACAAATACCAAAAAAAACAAACTACATTACAAAAGTTTTTTATACGCAATTTTTGTAAAATAGTTCGTTTTTTATTATATCTATTATTTAATACTTAAAAACCCTTGTAATAATGCACTTGGGTATTGAAACATTTTTTCTTTTTCACCAAAAGATACTATTATTATTCCTTTATCAAAACTTTTTACTGTCCCAATCCCAAAAGCTTTATGTCTAAGTTTACTTCCAATCTTTATATTAAATAAATCAATTTCTTGATTTTTTTGTTTAATATCTTTAATATGCATATCTCCTTTTTCTAATTTTAAAGATTTATTTTTTATATTTATTGGCGTTGGCTTTAATTTTATAGATTTTTGTTGTAATGCAAACATTTTATTATAATCTTCATTAGATATAACTGTACTCCATCCACCTTTATTATTTTCTTTAATATGTCTATTAATACCTGTATAGTTCAAACTAGCATCTTCATATCGCTTAAATTTATATACCGCATCATTCATTAAGGCATCATTAAATACGCCCAATGATATAAGTAATTCAAAATCTTTTATATTTAATCCTGTTACCTTTTTAAATAATTGAGGTTCTAACTGCAAAATAACGTCTTTTAAACAATATTCTCGATAATCAGTTAAATACATAAATACAGGAACACGTGTAGCGAACTTTATTAATTTTTCTTGTATCTGTTTTCGTTTTGATTTATATTCTTTTTCTTCTTCGCTAATTTTCTTTACTTCTTTTTTAGTTAATTTATTAGCTTTTTCTTTTTTTATTCTTTTTATTGTTTCAGATTTATTAATAATAGTTTTTATATCTTCATTTAATCTACGAAATCCTTCTATTTTCATTAAAGCTTCCATCGCTTTTGGATTAGCTATTAATCTACTTAAAGTATCATTATCAACATTAACTAATAAAGCGCTTTCCCAACGTTTAGCAAGTAATGTAGCTGATGTTCCTGCCATAGATATATCTAAAATTTCTTCAGCATCAATTTGTCTCATTATACTACCATCATAAGCTATTACTGGTAAAAATTTAATAAAACTAGCTACTTTACTTTCAGGATTACTTTCGTTAACATTTAATCTACAACTATAATCTGAAATCTGTTTTAATGCTCTATCTAAAGCAAAATCAAAAACATAACACTTATTTTTTATTATTACCTTTCTCCCATCATCAACAGTAATTTCCCATGGACTTTGAACTCTAAATGCCGCTTGAAAATATGTCTCTGGACTAGAAAGATTTCTTAACATAAAAATTCCTGTCCATGGTTTTACTGTTACTCCTGTTGTCAATTTTCCACAAGATAAAGTTATTGTTTTAGTCTCAAGTGGATTTTTCATAGATTTTAATACAGGCTTTAATGCTTCAACACCATTTCCAGCTTTTTTGCCAGCACATACATTAATTGTATAATCATGATAAAAAACATTCTGTTTCTGCATTAACAAATTTTTCATAGCAAAACAAGATGATACATTAGGTAAAAACCATAGCGTGTGTTGTAATATATTTAATAATCTGATATCCGAATATGGCATTGCTGGCTTTTTAGCTCCCAATTTTAAATCATCTATTGTTGTTTCTAAATAAGCACCTCGAATAAGGTCAAGCCATTTTTGTACATATTCTTCATAAACAAAACGTGCCTCATCATCTTTTCCTTTAGCCAAAAAAAACATATTTAAATCAAATTCATTAAATTCTCCTTGCATAGCAATTCTTTTAATACTATCTGGCACACGATATGTCATCATTACCATACGAGGCAAAGCATTATATGGATTATTTTTTCCTTTCCAATTTTCTTTTGCTCTTTGTTCATCAGAATAAGTCCAACTATATATCTGTTCTTCTATAAATTCACCTGTATTTAAAGCTCTAAATGGTGTACCTGATAAAAATAAATAATATTTAGTAGTTATTGGTAAAAATGTTTCATCATAAACATCACTACGATTATATTTATTAATATCTACATTGTCATAAACGTCTTCATCTTCTATTTCAAATAAACTTTTAGCTTTTTCTTTCCATGCGCCAAAATGATATTCATCAAAAATAACCAAATCCCAATTAATACTATGTACCCATTCATTTTTAGCCTTAATGCAATTGTTTTTATCTACACCTAAAAAATCCTGAAAAGAACCAAAGCATACAATAGGACGTAATTTATCAGCCGCTTCATAAGTTAATGTTGTATCTTTAGAAATAAATTGCCAGCCTTCAAAATCAATATGGGTATTTAAATCATCTTGCCATGCACTCACCACCGCCGGCTTAAATGTAAGAATTAAAATACGCTTTAAATTCATATGTTTTGCTAATTGATATGCTGCAAATGTCTTTCCAAAGCGCATTTTACAATTCCATAAAAACTTAGGACTACGAAAAATATTTTCATTATATATACTTTGAAAATATTTTTCTGTTTTTTTCACTGCCTCTTCTTGTTCAGGACGCATAAAAAAACTATTTATTCGATTTTCTATATTAACTGTATGTTTTTTTACAGCTAATACAGCAGCTTTTACATCATTTACTGTACAACGAAACCATTCTCCACCTACATTTTCAAAACCTTTTTGTTTCAATA
>C._urophasianus_2_cecum__coassemble_188_pt1 | contig 14344 bp, 13 predicted proteins | sample C__urophasianus_2_cecum__metabat2_low_PE_006 | metagenome-assembled genome bin C | reverse complement strand
TAGAGAAAAATTCTACCTATCTATGTTACCCCAACATTTGACAAAGAGCCAAAATAGCAATAAAGTAATTTTACTTTATTGCTATTTTTACTATCTTATTGTTCAATTACTTTACCTATAGCCTCACTAAATGTTGGATGAGGATAAATAACTTTTTCCATATCTTCAAGTGTTAATTTATTAGCAATCGCTTGCGTAAATTGACTAATCATATCAGTTGCCCTAGCACACATCATTTGTGCTCCTAAAATTAATTTAGTTTCTGGTTCAACAATTACTTTTACAAAACTGCGTTCTTGCAAAGAAAGCACTGTTTTTCCATTTGCTCCCATTGCATATTTTAAGGTAATTACTTTTTTACCGATTTTTTTGGCTTCATCTGCTGTCATACCAACACTTGCTATTTCTGGGTTAGTATATACACAACTTGGAATTAATGAAGTATCATACACCATTTTTCTACCTAACATATGACAAATAGCATTAATTGCCTCTGCTGTAGCTGTATGTGCTAATTGAATTCCACCTATTACATCACCGGCTGCATAGATATTTGATACAGAAGTTTGATAATTTTCATTAACTTTAATGCAATTTCTATCCATTTCTACCGAAAAACCCGCTCCAAATAAATTAGCACTATATGGACGGCGACCAACTGCCATTAATACGCAATCTCCTGTTACCGTTTGCGCTTTATCTTTTTCTGTATAATGACAAATATACTTACCATTTTCTTGCTCAATTTTCGTTACTATGGATTTTACATGAATTTGTGCGCCTTTTTTTGTCAATAACATTTTTAAACTTTGGGCAAATTCTTTATCCATATTAGCTAAAATCCTATCAAGTGCTTCAATAATTATTACTTTTTTTCCTAATGCTGTATATAAAGAAGCAAACTCAATACCGATAACACCGCCACCAATGATAATTAAATTATCATATGCCTCAGTGCTACTTAAAAGTTCATCACTCGTTAAAGTAAATTGAGCGCCTTCTATTGGAGGCATAGCCGGAATAGAGCCTGTTGTAATAAGAATTTTATCAGCTTCTATAAGTTGTTTTTCCGTTTCATTTTCTATACTTATCTGATTATCTCCTACTATTGTACCAACTCCATTTAGCACCGTTACTTTGCGCATTTTCATCAGTTTAGCAATGCCTTCACGCAAAGTACTTAAAACTTCTTCTTTGCGCTGTTGCATATTAGCCATATCATAATTAAATTCACCGTAACTCAAACCAATTTTTTCTGCTTGCGCTACTACATCATGATATAAATCTGCTGTGTGCAAAAGTGTCTTTGTTGGTATACAACCACTGTTTAAACAAGTACCACCGAGATTATTTTTTTCGATTAATACAGTCTTTAAACCATTTTTTGCTGCAAAATCCGCTGCTTCATATCCCGCAGGACCTGCACCGATAATCGCTAAATCGAATTTTTCCATCACGTATCTCCTGCTTATAAATTTTCTTTTATTAAATCAATCACATCTTGTAATTGTCGCTGTGATAAATATTTTTCTTGTAAATTTTTTATTCTCTCTATAATTTCATTTTCATCATAACGACAATTTTTTAATATATTTTTCATTTCGAGGATAAAATTATGTTCTAGCATATCCGAATAAATTTCTATATCTTGTATCTTCCCTGCATCTACAGCAATATACATATCTATATTGCCCCACTTAAATCTTCGAGCTATATGATTAGTAAAAGGTATCTTCCTGCCAAAAATCCAATCCCACGCACTGAATTTCTGTTCTAATTCTTTTATTTTATTCTCATTTAAATCCGTATCTTTTATAATCTCTACATCACATTTATATATATTATTTAAAGCCTTTTCTATTTTTTCTGTAATTAATGTACGGTTTATATCAGGACAATATTTTTTTAAATTCGTAACTCTTGCCTTTATAGATGACACTCCTTTAGATTGCAATTTAGCAATATCTACGTTAAGATACTGCACCATTTTTTCCGTATCTGTATCTAAAAGTAATGTTCCATGATGATAACAATATTGACCTGCCTTATAAAAAGCATTACCCGAAAATTTTTTACCTTCAATGGTAATATCATTTCTCCCCGTTTTTTGTGCATTTATACCTAGCATTTGTACTGCCATTAATATTACATCCAACTGTTGCTCTACATTATAATCTGATTTTTTTACACAGAAAGTAAAATTTAAATTACCTAAATCGTGATATACAGCTCCACCACCAGAAAGACGGCGGACAATTCTGCCGCCGTCCTCTATAAATTCTTTGACTCTACATTCTTGCCATGCGTTTTGATTGCGTCCTATGACAATTGTATGTTCATTTTGCCATAAATATACAATTAACTCGCTATCTTGTACATGCATTGTCAAATATTCCTCTACCGCTAAATTATGATAGGGATTTAACGAAGTATTATTATAAATTCTTATTTTATTTATCATCAGCAAATGTATAACGTAAAACAGGTTTACGTGCCGCTAATACTTCATCTAATCTGCGGACTAGTGTATTCATTGGCATTTCATGCATAATTTCTGGATTATCAAGGGCTGTTTGATAAATTTCTTTATAAATAGCAACAGCTTTATCAATTTCTGTTTTGCTTTCTGTTTCAGTTGGTTCTACCATGAGAGCTTCATGTACAATAAGTGGGAAATACATTGTTGGAGGATGTATACCATAATCAAGCATAGCCTTAGCTACATCGAGTGCCGAAACATTATATTCATGTTTTAATTTTTCTAAAGTCATAACAAATTCATGCATACAAATACCATCATATGCCATATCAAAAGTATCACTAAGCTGTTTTTTCATATAATTAGCATTAAGCACAGCATTAGCAGCTGCTTCACGTATACCATCTTTGCCCAAGGTCATAATATAAGTCAAAGCTCTTAAGACTACTAAGAAATGACCATAAAAATCCTTTACCATACCATAAGACTGTTCATATCTTTCTAATGTTAATTTATCACCATTTGTAACAACCTTATAACCTGGTAAAAATTCAGCTAAGAACTTTTTACAGCCAATAGGACCACTACCCGGACCACCGCCACCATGCGGTGTGGCAAAAGTTTTATGCAAATTAAGATGAACTACATCAAATCCCATATCGCCAGGACGAACCCAGCCCATTACAGCATTCAAATTTGCACCATCATAATAACATAAGCCCCCAGCTTCATGTACTAAACGCGTTATTTCTAAGATATTTTTATCAAAAATACCTACTGTATTCGGATTAGTAAGCATAAGACCCGCTACTTCATCATCAAGCACCGCTTTTAAAGCTTCTAAATCTACACAACCATCAGCAGATGATGGAATAGATACAACTTCATAATCAGCCATAGATGCACTTGCTGGATTAGTGCCATGTGCTGAATCAGGTACAATTATTTTCTTACGTTTATCATCATTGCGACTTTTATGATATGCCTTAATTAACAAAAGACCTGAAAATTCACCATGTGCACCTGCTGCTGGTTGAAACGTCATCGCATCCATGCCTGTAATTTCATTTAAATATTCATTTGCCAGAGATATTACTTTTAAAGCACCTTGTACACTTTCTTGTGGTTGAAGTGGATGAATATCTTTAAATCCTGCAAAATTAGCTACTTCTTCATCTATCTTCGGATTATACTTCATTGTACAAGAACCAAGAGGATAAAAACCATTATTCACACCATGTGCGTTTTCTGCAAGTTCCGTATAATGACGACTCAATTCATTTTCCGACAACGCTGGTAAATTCAGTGTACTACTGCGTTTAGATTTAATTTCTACTTTTGGTACATCACAAGGTGGCAATATTGTGCATCTGTGACCTTTTGTACTTCTTTCAAAAATTAATTCCATATTCACACCTCTTTCACCAATGCCACTAATGCATCAATTTCTTCTTTTGTATTCATTTCTGTTGCACACCAAAGTATTTCCTGTTCATTTAATGCTAAACCACCTAATATTCCATTTGCATCTAATTTAGCTAAAATATCCTGTGATTTTTTATCTGAAATCGTTACAAATTCATGGAAATATTCTTGATTATATTTTAATTTCAAACCAATTTCTTGCAACTTAAGAGCTAAATAATGCGCTTTTGATATACATTGGGTTGCCACTTCCTGTAAACCACTAGCTCCCATAGTTGCCATATAAACAGAAGCTGTCAATGCACATAATTGCTGATTAGAACATACATTTGAACTAGCTTTTTCACGGCGAATATGCTGTTCACGTGCCTGTAAAGTCAAAACAAAAGCACGCTTTCCATTTACATCAACCGTTTGCCCAACTAACCTACCTGGCAATTTACGCATCAATTTATTTGTTGTTGCCATAAAGCCAAGATACGGTCCACCAAAACTAAGTGGCAGTCCTAACGGCTGACCTTCACCTACGGCAATATCTGCTCCTGCTTCTGCTGGTGTTTGCATTATAGCTACCGCAATTGGATTTACACCCATAATAAATTTTGCTTTTACGCCATGTACTATCTCACCTAATACTTGAGCCTTTTCAATATTGCCATAATAATTCGGCTGTTGTAGATAAAAACAACTAGCTTCTTTATCTATCATTTGTTTTAAAGCACTTATATCTGTAATACCGTCTTTTTCTGGTACAATTTTTACTTCAATATCCTTACCAAAGCAATATGTTTTTATTACTTGTATAACTTGGGGATTGACGGTTTGTGCTACATAAACTGTATTTTGACGTTTTTTTTCATGACACATTGTCACCGCTTCTGCCGCAGCTGTTGAACCATCATACACAGAAGCATTTGCTACATCCATACCTGTAAGTTCACAAATCATTGTTTGAAATTCAAATATTGCTTGTAAAATACCTTGACTAATTTCTGCTTGATATGGTGTATATGCTGTAACAAACTCTTCTTTACTTGTAATTGCTTTCACAACAGATGGAATATAATGATTATACGCTCCTGCTCCACGGAAAATATGCTGATAAACTTTATTTTGACGAGCAAAATTTTCCATTTTGCGTTTTACACTAAGTTCTGCCATGCCTTCTGGCAAATTTAGTCCATTTTTTAAAAATACACTTTCTGGTATATCAACGAACATATCTGCATAATCTTTAAAACCACAAACTTTCAACATTTCCTGCTTTTCTTGCTCGCTGTTTGGTATATAAGTTCCCATGCCATCACCTCAAGATTTATTAATCAAGTGTAGCTACAAATTCTTCATATTCCCTTGCACTCAAAAGATTTTCATGGTCTGTTACATTATTAACTTTAATAAACCATGCTCCATATGGATCATTATTAATTTGAGCTGGATCATCTGCTAATTCTTCATTAACAGCTTCGATTACAGCTGTAACAGGCGAAAATACATCTGATACTGCTTTTACTGACTCTACATCAGCAAAAGTTTCACCCTTTTCTACACTGTCGCCCTCTTCTGGTAAATTTATAAATACTAAATCACCCAGTGCATCTTGTGCATAATCTGTAATACCAATTAAATAAGTTCCATCTCCATTATTTTTAATCCATTCATGTGATTTTACATACATTAACTCTTCTGGAAAATTCATTTTTATATCCTCCTAAAAATTTTATTATTTACTTCTTTTATAAAATGGTAATTTTATTACTTCTGCATCCACCATACGACCACGTACATCTACTTGAACTTTTGTTCCAACATCCTTATAATTTGTATCCACAATCGCTAAAGCTAGTGCTTGTTTCAAATATGGGCAATATGTTCCAGAAGTCGTTATACCAATTTTTGTATCGCCAACAAATACATCTTGTGCTTCACGAATAATACCCTTACCTGTAACCTTAAGACCAACACGACGTCTTGTTGGAACACCCTTTTCTTCTAATGCTTTTTTGCCGATAAAATCATCTTTATCCATTTTTACAAAAATGCCAAGTCCTGCTTCTTTTGGTGAAATTTCATCATTCATTTCATGACCATAAAGTGGCATAGCAGCTTCTAAACGAAGGGTATCACGTGCGCCCAGTCCACAAGGTATAAGTCCTTCTTCTTTGCCATTTTCTAACAATAAATTCCAAATTGCTGGAGCATATTTACTAGCTACATAAATTTCAAAACCATCTTCACCTGTATAACCTGTACGAGAAATAATGCAACTGATATCATCTATTTTGGCATCAAAAATACAAGTATAATATTTTTCAGGAATATCTTTTGTTAAATGTGCTAATACGGTTTCACTATTTGGCCCTTGAAGTGCAATTTGTGCATATTCATCTGAAACATCTTTGAATTCTACTTTACCAAACGCATGACTTTTCATCCAATTAAAGTCCTTGTCCTTATTTGCAGCATTTACAACAATAAGATATTTATTATCCTGCTTTTTATATACAATCAAATCATCAACTACACCGCCATTTTCATTACACATAGGACTATAACGAGCATGATTATCTTGTAAATTCGTATAATTATTAGTAAGGAGCATATTTATATTTTCTAATGCATCTTCACCTTCACAAATTATCTCGCCCATATGAGAAACATCAAAAATTCCACAAGCATTACGAACTGCCATATGTTCTTTAATTACTCCAGTAGCATACTGCACAGGTAATTCATAACCAGCAAACGGCACCATTTTTCCGCCACATTTAATATGTTCTTCATATAAAGGTGTTCTTAATAAATCCATTTTTATATCTACTACTAAAAATACTATATAATATTTTTAGTAGTTTTTCCTTTCTTTTAAATTAATATTTTCCAAAACCACTATTTAGCAATTCCAATGAATCAATATAATGGAAATCTCTTACAAATGTCAGCAACTTCTGCTTTAGCCTGCGCAATTACTACCTCATCATTGCGATTTTCAATAACTTTAGCAATAATATCAGCTATTTGACGAATATCCATTTCTTTTAAACCCCTTGTAGTAAGCGCCGGTGTACCAAGACGAATACCACTTGTTACAAATGGACTAAGCGGTTCAAATGGAATTGTATTTTTATTAGTTGTAATACCAATATCATCAAGTAAACTTTGCGCTTCTTTACCTGTAATATTTTTCGAACGCAAATCAACCAGCATCAAATGATTATCTGTACCGCCCGAAACAATTCTAAAACCATTTTGCATAAGTTCATCAGCTAATGCCGCTGCATTTTTTATAACTTGCTGTTGATATTCTTTAAAATCTTCACTTAAAGCTTCTTTAAAAGCTACCGCTTTAGCAGCAATAACATGCATTAATGGACCACCTTGTATGCCAGGGAAAATGGCTTTATTAAATTGTTTACCAAACTCAGCATCACGACATAAAATTAAACCACCACGTGGACCGCGAAGTGTTTTATGCGTTGTTGTTGTTACTACATCAGCGTATGGTATAGGATTTGGGTGAAGTCCCGCCGCTACAAGACCTGCTATATGTGCCATATCTACCATGAAGTATGCACTAACAGATTTAGCAATTTGCGCCATACGTTCAAAATCAATAATACGAGAATAGGCACTAGCTCCACCAATAATTAATTTCGGTTTATGCTGTTTAGCCAATTGTTCTAATTCATCATAATCAATACGTTCCGTTTTTTTATCTACACCGTATGGAACAATTTTAAAATATTTACCCGAAATATTTACTGGACTACCATGTGTCAAATGACCGCCATCCGTTAAATTCATACCTAAAATAGTATCGCCTGGATTAAGTAAAGCAAAAAATACAGCCGTATTTGCTTGTGCACCAGAATGAGGTTGAACATTAGCATACTCTGCTCCAAATAATTTTTTTGCACGGTCAATAGCTAATTGTTCTACAACATCAACATATTCACAACCACCATAATAACGCTTACCAGGATAACCTTCTGCATATTTATTCGTCAAAATACTACCCTGTGCCTGCATAACAGCACAACTCACAATATTTTCTGAAGCAATCATTTCTAATTTATTGCGCTGTCGTCCTAGCTCCATATTAATTGCTTTTTGTACTTCTAGGTCAACATTGGCTAAGGTTTCCAATAAATTCATTATTTACGCCTCCTTGTATTTAGGCGTCTGAAAAACATAAAAAGAGCGCATGAATTTAAAGTTCATGCGCTCTGTCTTTGTAACCTGAAAGATTTGTCTTCTTCGGTGCAAATAAAATGCTTTCCAGAGTATCGTCCAAATACGGTCCTTTTGCCTGAGAGTTTGTGCCTCTTTCACCTTCGGCGCCTTGCGGTCTCTCCCGTATTCTTCAACCGAACATTATCTACACTTATAATATCATTAAATTAATTTTTATGCAATAATTTAATGATATTTTTTCTCTAAATAATGCGGTAACCATGCCGAAAAAAATGCCACAATAGGAACAGTAAAAATTACACCAAAGCTTCCCGATATACCTTGCATAATTTCAATACCAATTGAATTAGAATTTATCAGCTGTAAATATGGTAAATCATATACATAATCAAGAACCCACACACCTAGTGAGCCACCAAAAAATGCCAAAATAAGTGTAGTTGCCATTGTTCCCATTACATCTCGTCCAACATTCATTCCACTTTTAAACAATTCTTTACTCGTAAGTTGCGGATTTTTTTGATGTAGTTCATAAACAGCCGAAGATATATCCATTGCTATATCCATTACAGCCCCCAAACTTGCAAATAATACACCAGCGAATAAAAGTTGCCCTACATCAATAAGAGTATTTTGTCCAACAAACAACAATGCTTCAATATTAGATACATTATATCCTGATAAAGATGTGAAATAACCAAAAATATCTGCTGCTAATCCTGCCGTTAAAAGCCCTAAAAATGTAGCGATAATCGCTGATAAAGCTTTTATCGTAAAACCATTAATTAAACAAATAGTTGCTGCTATAACAATACTAGAAGTTAAAATAGCTGCTAAAAAAGGCGAATTTCCTTTCATAATCATAGGAAAAAATAAAAATACAAAACAAACAAAGCTAAAAATTAATGCTACTGCCGATTTTACTCCTTTTTCACCGCCAATAACGCATAACAGAATAAGGAATGTTGCTATAAAAATATAAATAGGCATAGACCTATCTACATTGTAAACTGTCGTTACATCTAATTGACCAACTACACTAGAAATAGTAATTACCTCAAGGCCTGGTCTACATACCGTACCAAACAGCAATCCATTTGGACTATTAGCTTCTACAATTTGTCCTGTTTGTTCTCCTGTTTCCATTTGAAGTAATACTACTTGGTCGCCCACACGACTGCCATCTTCTTGTAAATTATCCTTTACAACTTCAACTACAGTTGCTTTTTCAAAAGTTCGCCCTTCTGTATTAATTAATGTTGGCTTTTCTATCTGATTATACGATTGTAAAAATAATATACTTGCCACCAAAACAACAACTATAATTATTCCTCTGACCCAGATATTTTTTGTCAATTTCATCATCTAAATAAACTCCTCAAAATGTCTCATTAAAACAAAACTGCGGTAAAGCGATTATACTTTGCCGCAGTTAATTGTTATTTATTATCTGCTGATTTTATTATTTTTTTACAATGCTATAAGATTGATCAATTGGTGTACCAGTTTCTACATCATATGTGTTGATAGTGAATTTTTCATCAGTAATATTAATTATAGAATAAGTTGGTCTCCAAGTCTGGCTACGAGCTGCTACATAATCTTGTTTTTGTTCAATTAAATTATAGAATTTAGAACCAGTTGCAGAGTTAGAAGTCATGTAAAATACACCATCTGGATTTACAAGTGTACCTTGTTTCATATCTGCAATTGTATAGCAACGGTTTTGAGATTCATAATAATCTTTGAATGCTTTATCAGCTTTTAATCTTTCATCTAAGATATTATGATGTTGACCATGTTGACCTTCAACTTTAAATTCATCAAAGCTATCATATTGACCTGGTTTGCTTGTAAGCTGATAAGTACGAGCATAAGTATGGTCATGACCTTGTAATACTACATCGATATTATTAGCATCGAAAATAGGTGTTAACTGATTACGTAAGATGATACCATCTGAATCAGAGTGGTCTAAACCAGAACCATAAATATCTTGGTGCATTACAACTATACGCCATTTAGCATTTGGATTTGCTTTTACAGCTTTTTCTATTAATGCTTTATGGTCTGCTGCGTTGTAATTATTAGCATTAATAACAATAAATAATGCACTACCATAAGTATAATAATATCCATGACCTGCTGCTGTTGGATTAGCTTCTTCTGTAAACATATTAGGTGCATTGAAATGATTTTGCCAACCTGGTGTTAAGCAATCATGATTGCCGATAGCTACAGCTTGTGGTAAATTACGGAATGCTGTTGCAGAAAGATATCCCGAATATTCATATTCCTGTAATTGAAGTTTTTCTGCATTACCATCACCTGCAGGTTCATTGATTTGGTCACCAGGTGAAACGAGGAAATTAATTTCTGGATGTTGTGCCAAAGCATTATTCATAGTTTTATTCCAATTAAATGCGTCATTTCTTGCTGCTATATCTTCAGTCTGTTTTTCTGAACCATCTGAAGGTACTTGTCCATTAGATGCTCCAATCTGTGGGTCACCTACATACATAAAACTAAAATTATGTGGGTCTCCTGTTTTATATTCATGTACATCTTGCCATTGACCATTTATCTGAACTTGATAGTAATATGTGCTATTTGGTTGGAAACCATCTGCTGTTACTTTATTTGTATAATATTGTTCGCCACCGATTACAGTACCAGCTTGACAAGTACCTTTAAATTCTTTGGCATTGTTCATTTCTTTATTATTAGCTACTCTTACTACAGCTTCATTAACTTTAGTTTTTGAGTACCAACCAAAGTTAAGCTTAGAAAAATCTGCGCCTGGAGTAAGTGCAACTTGTTCATAATTAACTTTAACTTTATCCCAATTAGCTTTCCAATCTGCCCAATCAGTATTTTGTGAAACAACTGTTTTTGTTGTATATCCTGGTACAGTGGAAGCATCATTCCAATATTCAGTGGCTGCATATGCAGTTAATGAACCTACGCTCAATGCCGCAGTAAGGCAAAGAGCTATCATTTTTTTCTTGCCTTTTTTTAAATTAAACATAATAATACCCAGCTCCTTTATAAATATGAACACTGTGTTTATTTTATGACATATATGTGATAATCACATAAAAATTATGTTAAATTTTTGTAATACTTAATTCAATTTTAATCAAAAAATAGTATAATTATTTTATAAAATATTATATTAAATGAAAGATGGTGTTATTATGAATAAATTATCTCGTATGCGTTTCACTTTTTTTATTCTAGCAATTACATTCATTATTGTAGCTATTACAGGTATTTGCTTAGATTTTCATATCCAATTATTTCCACGCGGTATATTAAAAAACTTCCATATATATTGCGGTTATCTCATGATTGTCTTTGTTGTAATTCATCTAATAGACAATCGTAATTGGTTAAAAAGTATTTTTAAGTAAAGTCTTATTGACTTTACTTTTATTTTTTGCTATAAGTTATATAGACCAATTGTTATAATTAGGTTTATTACTTTAGGAAAGAAGGATTTTTATGGATAAAGTTATTAATCAACCAACGATTACTACGAACAATAATACTTTTTTAATTACACTTTTAGCTTTAATTTGCTCCTTGGGACCACTGGCAACTGATATGTATTTACCAGCATTTCCAGAAATCACTGCATATTTTTCAACAACTCCATCTATGGTTCAGCTAACTATAACAACATGGCTTATTGGTCTAGCTGTTGGTCAGATTATTGCTGGCCCTTTAAGCGATATTTACGGTAGACAAAAACCACTTATTCTTAGCTTAATATTTTTTACTATTTCTGTTATTGCTTGTATCTTTGCTCCATCTATTCATTTATTTATCTTTGCTCGTTTAATTGGCGGTTTCACAGCCTCTTCTGCCCTTGTAATTGGTCGTGCTATTGCTAGTGATGTTTATAATGGAACTATGTTGACTAGATTTTTATCAACAGTAATGATTATCCAAGGTATTGCACCAGTTATCGCTCCTGTTGCTGGTGGACAAATACTTTTATTTTTCCCTTGGACTAGCGTTTTTGTTATTTTAACCTTAGCTGGCCTAATTATTATCGCTTTATCAACATTTAAATATAAAGAAAGTCTTCCTGTTGAAAAACGTATTCACGGTAATTTATCACAAGTATTAAAAATATTTTTTAGTTTATGTGCTCGTCCTTATTTTGCTAGTTTATGCGCTATTCAATTTTTTATCTTTTGCTCATTATTTGCTTATATTTCTGGCATGCCATTCATTTTACAAGGTATTTATGGATTTAGCCCACAACAATTTTCCTTTGTCTTCGCTCTCGTTGGAATTGGTATGATGTTTTTCGGCAAATTAACCAATATATTAACAGGTCGTATTGCCGATGAAAAATTATTATTTCTAGGTTTATGTCAAGGCGTATTTTTTGGTATTTTATTTTTAATTGGTGTTCTTCTTGATTTAAATATTTATATTTTAATCGTATTTTTACTATTATCCGAAACATCTCTTGCTATTACTGCTGCTACTAGTTTTTCACTTGCTATGCAAACACAGAAGAAAGTAGCTGGTAGTGCTTCTGCTTTGCTGGGATTTTTCTCTAGTATTTCAGGTAGTCTAGTCGCTCCAATTGTTGGTATTGGTGGTGGCACAACAGCCCTTCCAACAGCACTTGTCATTGCTATAGCTGAAATCATTGCCCTTGGTATTTTTCTCATCATTACTAAAAAATACACTAAAAAATCAGCCCAAAATTAAAGGCAGGTTATCTTCATGAAAAATACTACTAAAGAAATGTTTTTACACACAGCCTCTGTTTTATTTGCCAATAAAGGATATCATGCTACTGGTATCAATGAAATTCTAAAAAAAAGTCATGCACCAAAAGGTTCATTATATTATTATTTTCCACACGGTAAAGAACAACTTGCTATTGAGTCATTAGAATTAACAGCACAAAAAATATATGCAGAAATAAACGAAACCTTATCTCAATACAATAACCCAATGGATGGATTTCAAAAACATTTACAATATATTGCTCAAAAAATTCAAGAAGATATTGATAATCCACGTGAAAATAAAGATAATATCTCCATTAGCTTAATAGCATTAGAAACCTTTTCATCAAACGAATTAATACGTAATCGTTGCAAAGAAATTTTTGCTCAAATGCAAACTATTTATCAAAAAAAATTTATTCAATATGGTATTGAACCTGAAATTGCTGATTTTTTCGCCATGAATGCTATTATTTTAACAGAAGGCGCTCTCATTCTTTCTGTAACAAGAAAAGACAGTTTACCGTTACGCCAATTAGCTGATAATCTGCCTTTGTTATTTAATATCAATATAAAATCTAGGTGAATTTATGTTAAATAAAAATCAATATGAATTATTAAGTACAAATTTTCCAGCTTGGGATAAATTAACAAAAGAACAACGTCATTTAATTATTAACAATAGCTCTTTAATTTCTGTTAAAAAAAATTCACTTATTCAAAATACAACAGCTGGCTGTTCTGGTATTTTAATCATCAAAAAGGGTATACTACGCATTTATACTTTATCTGAACAAGGCAAAGAAATTACTCTTTATCGATTAAATACTGGTGATATTTGCATTTTATCAGCTTCTTGCGTCATTAAAGATATCACATTCGATATTTATATCGATACTTTAGCCGATTGCGAATTAATTCAAATATTACCATGTGCATTTTCTCAAGTTATGCAAGAAAATATCTACCTTGAAGCTATTACTTATAAACTAGCAACTCAAAGACTTTGTACTGTTACTTGGGCAATGCAACAGATTATTTTTACTAGTTTTGATAAAAGACTTGCTGAATTTCTCCTCAATGAAAGTGACGCTACAAACTCTAATGAAATCAATATGACACATGAACAAATTGCCAAGCTCATGGGTACTGCTCGCGAAGTTGTAACACGTATGTTAAAATACTTTTCTACTGAAAATTATGTTCATCTTACACGCGGTAAAGTTACAATTTTAGATAAAAATGCCTTAAAAAAACTTTAATTAATAGATGAATTGTCAATCCAAGTGCGACACTTCTTTTAAAAATAAATTAAATAGATTATCCCAATTTAAACATTTTCTTGGTCTACTATTTAATAATATTAATTTTTCTACTTCTTTGTAACATGCAAATTTTTTTCCTCTATCTGTTGTAAACGTTTTTAATGCCTTTTTGGGTAGTACTTTCACCAACTTTTTTATTGCTTTTAGCATTGATGGTGCTACTATAT
>C._urophasianus_2_cecum__coassemble_187_pt1 | contig 14382 bp, 11 predicted proteins | sample C__urophasianus_2_cecum__metabat2_low_PE_006 | metagenome-assembled genome bin C | reverse complement strand
AAATAAATGTCAAAGTAAGAGAATTTTCTCTAACCCCAACATTTATTATAAAACCTATAAAATTTTGAATAGTATTGTTATTTATACCGTATTCTATAGCTAATTGGACACAATTTTAAAAAATATACTATAATATTTATTCAATGCTAGCATGTCTTTTAGCCATATCATTATTCATATTCTTTTTATTTTTTGTCATCCTTAAAATTATTGCATCAAATATAATCAATAAAACTTGTTCAAATAAACTACCTAATGGTTGAATACTAACTTTTGATGTACTAAATTTAGTAGATGACGGTATTACTATATCTGCTTTTTGTAACTTAAATAATGTTGAATCTATATTAGCTGTAATAGAAATTACATTTATATTCTGCTTCTTTGCTGTTTCTACTGCCTCACATACACTCTTTGTTTCACCCGAAGCTGATGCTACAATTAATAAATCCCCTTGTAATATCGCTGGAGTAATAGTCTCTCCTATTACATAAGATACATACCCCATTTGCATCAATCGCATTGCAAAAGTTTTTAACATCAATCCACTTCTGCCTGTACCATATACAAACACTCTTTCGGACTTATTTATTTTCTGAATAAATTCTTCTAATTGTTTATCTGTAATATTACTAGTAGTATGTGATAATTCTTCAATAATCTTTTCAATTTCTACAGCCATAATATTTACCTCTTTATACCTAAAACATCTTTTAAACAGAACACCTTTTTCACCATTTGAATTAACTTATTAGCGACCATGTCCAACCCTTACGAGTTAATCCATTGCATGGTCTTTATATTTCCGCCACCTGATGACTGTCAGCACACCATACTCCATTTATGCATATGAGATTTAATTCATACATCTTTCTCCCTCCTTTTTTATTAGATAGATTGTATAATGAAGTGCGACACCTAAAAAAATAAAAGACTTATTATGAATTTTCGTGTAAAATAAAACTCTACACAAAATTATACACGAAAGGAAATTCATAATGAACTATCATCATCTTACCATATCTGGACGTATTCATATAGAGGTTCTTTCTATTTTAGGTTATTCTATTCGTTTTATTGCTAAATTTTTACATCGCTATCATTCTACTATTGCTCGAACATTATCTCGTAATAAAATTAAAAATGAATATAACTCTACATATGCTCATCCCAACATTTATTATAGAACCTTATTTTTTTGAGGAAATGCTTTTTATTTTGCAGTAATAGTGATTTTATATTATAATTAAGTATTAGATTTTTCGATTTTTATTTATATGAAAGGATTTTATTATGACACATAATAAGCTACGACCTTTGACTGAAAGTAGCCTACTTACTGCCATAACTGTAATTATTGCTATAGCTGGTTTATACATTCCTTTTGTAATTTTGTTTTGGACATTGCCAATTACAATAATTACAGCTAAACATCATTTAAAATACGGTTTTGCTAGTGTTTTAATATCTGGCCTTTTGCTATGTTTATTTTTGACACCTGTTACCGCTCTGCCATTAATTTTTGCTTCTGCACCGTTAGCTTTAACTTTAGGTGTTGGTTTTAATTTAAAATGGTCAGCTGTAAAAATATTTGTCAGCAGTTTCGTTGCTTCGCTAATAGGTACTGCTTTATTTTTAATATTAACTTTTTATTTAACAGGTATCAACATTTTTATTGAACAACTAGACGCATTCAAAACTGCAATGCTGGATACAAATGAAATGTTTTCCTCTATGGGTGTAACTTCTGAAGCTATGATAGATGCCAATCGACAAACTCAACACATTATTGAAACTTTATCTCTTGTGTTACCTATGTTATTCATCTTCAATGCTTTATTGAAGTTAGTCATCAATTATATGGCAAGTTCTTTTCTCTTAAAAAGACTTGGAACAACTAATATTAATACCCTCCCACCATTTACTTTATGGCATTTTCCTAAAATATTTGTTTATATATATGCCTTTTCTTTAATTGGTATGTATTGGGGGAGTACACGTGATATTAGCTTACTTTACCAAGTTTCTTTAAATGCTTATTTATGTGCCAATGTTATTGGTCTAATTCAAGGTTTATCAGTCATTCGTTTTTTCTATAAATTAAAACAGTGGCCTACTGTTATATGGATTTTTATAGTTGCAATGATTTTTCTAAACATGATAATCGCTCAAATCGTTGCGCTTGCAGGTTTTTTTGATATGGTATTCAATTATCGTAACAAAATAAAAAATGACCGTAATTAGGAGGCTTTTTCATGATTGGCAAATTATCCGTTTGGATAGATATTTGCGTAGCGATGATAACGTCTTTAGGTTTGTTAATCGTGCTATTGCAATATAACTGGTATATTTTCGGTGGCGGTGTTGTTTTATGGATATGCCTTATTTTATATTTCAAAGAACGCTGTATTGAACGTCGTCAAACTTTAAGAAATTACTATGAAAATGTTGTCAAAAATGTAAATGAACTTTCCAATTTTGCTTTGGAAAAACTACCGCAAGTCATCATGGTCATCGATAAAGACTCACGTATCGAGTGGTATAATCATGAATTTAAGCGCTGGCTCAAAACTACACCAGAAATAGGTTCTTTTATTTATGATTTATGGCCCAATATGCCACTTGATAAATTCTGGGGACGAGAAGGTAATTGCGTATTTTCTCAAAATGAAAAATTTTATTGGGTTACACATCGTCCCGTAGATAAAAATGATGAAAATACTAATTTAATGGCATTGTATATCTATGATATTACTGAATATGAACGATTTAAACTAGATACTGCTATGCGTACACTTGTTTTTGGTTATCTTCAAATTGATAATTATGATGATGTTATGCAAGGACTAAGTGAAGCTAAAAGGACTTCTATTTTATTTGAAGTCAATAATTTGCTTGATAAATGGGCACATAATTTAGGTATACTATTACGTCGTCTTTCTGAAGATATGTATATCATTATGATGGAACGCCATGCTCTCGATTTAGCCATTAGTGATAAATTCGATATTCTTGATAAAATCCGTAATTTACACGGCGATAATAAATATCCCATAACACTTAGCGTCGGTCTTGTACAAAGTCGCCCCAAAATGTCTATGGAACAGCTAGGTACATTAGCTCAATCTCATCTTGATTTAGCACTCGGACGTGGTGGCGACCAAGTAGCCGTAGACCTCGATGGCAAAGTACAATTTTTTGGTGGCAAGGCTAAGGCTGTAGAAAAACATACACGTGTAAAAGCTCGTGTTGTCGCTCATGCTGTTTATGAACGCATGGAAAATTCTGATGTTGTTTTCGTCATGGGGCATCACAATGAAGATTTTGATAGCTTAGGTTCAGCTATCGGCGTCGCTCATATGGCACGCCAACTCGGCAAACCTGTCTATATAATTTTAAGTGATATGAATGAAGGCGTCGATAAATTAATCACTCTTTGCAAAACAGAAAAAGTCTTTGAAAATTTGTTTATAACAGCAAAAGAAGCTTTAGCTATGACAGCTTTAAATCCTGTACTAATTGTTGTAGATACACATATACCGTATCTAGTAGCAGGAGCTGATTTATTATCATCTATAAATAATGTCATCGTTATTGACCATCATCGTCGTTCTGAAAATGTAATAAAAAATGCTCTTCTTATTTACATTGAACCATATTCATCTTCAACCAGTGAACTTGTCACTGAGCTTTTAATGTATTTTAATGAAAATGTTCAATTATCCCGCCTTGAAGCTACAGCACTTTATTCTGGTATTGTTGTTGATACCAAAAACTTCCGTGTAAATACAGGCGTACGCACATTTGATGCTGTTTCTTATCTACGTCGTTGCGGTGCTGACCCTGAAGCAGTTCATTATTTATTCCGTACAGATTATGAAGCAAACTTATCAGAAGGCAAGGCTATTGCCAATTCACAATTTTATAATGAAGGTCTTTTAGTAGCGGTATGCCCTGAAAACACAGCTAATATTCAAGCTACTTCTGGTAAAATTGCCGACGATTTATTAAGCATTGAAAATGTACGTGTTAGCATTGTATTCTTTAAATTAAAGGACAATCTAATAGGTGTTAGTGCTCGTTCTACTGGTGAAATAAATGTTCAAGTAATCATGGAAAAATTTGGTGGTGGCGGTCATCAAAATGTAGCTGGGACACAAGTAAAAGACCGTACTCTAAATGATTTAAAAGAAGACATAGTAACTACTACTTTAAAATATATGAAAGAGGTTGACAAAAATGAAAGTAATAATGCTACAAGACCTTAAAAAAGTTGGAAAAAAAGGCGATATTATAGAAGTTGCTGAAGGTTATGGCAGAAACTATTTAATCGCTAAAAAATATGCTGTAGAAGCAACAAAACAAAATTTAAACGAAGCTCGTGCTAAACAAAAATCAGCTGAACGCAAAAAACAACAAGCCAATGATGAAGCTCGCTTAATGGCAGCTCAATTATCACAAGTTGAAATTACCATACCTGTAAGAGTTGGTGAAGGTAGCAAATTATTCGGCTCTGTAACAAGTAAAGATATTGCCAATACTTTAAAAGAAAAACATAATATCGATATTGATAAACGCAAAATTGAAGTAAAAAGTATTACTTGCCTTGGCGATTACACTGCTACTATTAAAGTTCATCCTGAAATTAGTACAAGCATAACTGTTCATGTAGTAGAAAAATAAGTGAGGATACAATGAGTATTTTTTCTCGTTTCTTTAAACAAAAAAATAAACAAAAATCAAAAAGGGCTGCTGTAACTATACAGCAGCCTAATATTTCCGCAAAAAAAGTATCAAGTGAGCCTAAACCTATCGACCATGATATTGAGGCACTATATTCTATTTTGATAGATATGGAAGGTTCTGACCATCTTGTATTAAAAGCGGGTAAATTAAACGCTTTAAAATTAATGCGCTCAGAAAATCGCAATGAACGTGTATTAGGATTGCAAAAAATTATTTATGAAAATCCTACATTGGATAAAGTTCCAACTGATGATGAAATTGTTGATTTGATTTCCGAAATGACAGAATATATGGCTAATCAAATGGCACGCCGTTCTTTAGAAGACCAACTAGAAAAACGTATTGTTGCTAAAATGGAAGAAAATCATCAAGATTATATTGAAGACATCCGTCAACAAATTTTAAAAGAAGAAATACATGAAGTAGATACGCCACAAGCTAAAGCTAAATTAGCAGAACTAGAGGCTAAGAATAAAATTCATTTAACAAAATCAGTCATGGAACTTTTACGCCCTCAAAATCTAAATGAAATCGTAGGTCAAGAACGTGCTATTCATGCCTTAAAAGCAAAATTAAGTTCTCCCTACCCACAGCATTTACTTTTATATGGCCCACCTGGCGTCGGCAAAACAACAGCAGCTCGCCTAGTATTAAAAGAAGCGTGTCAACAAGCACATACACCATTTCAAAAAGATGCACCATTTATTGAAACAGACGGTACTACTTTACGCTATGACCCACGAGGTATAACCAACCCTCTATTAGGCTCAGTACATGACCCTATTTATCAAGGAGCTAGACGAGACCTTGCGGATGGCGGTATTCCTGAGCCAAAGCCTGGTTTAGTAACAGAAGCTCACGGTGGTATTTTATTTATTGATGAAATAGGCGAATTAGATGAAATGCTTCAAAATAAATTATTAAAAGTATTAGAAGATAAACGTGCTTATTTTGATTCTGCCTATTATGACCCAACAGATGAAAATATACCGACATATATAAAAAAATTATTCAATGAAGGTGCACCAGCTGATTTTGTTTTAATTGGCGCTACAACACGCGATGCTAGTTATATTAATCCGGCACTTCGTTCCCGTTGTGCAGAGATTTACTTTGAGCCACTTACACCTCAACATATTCAAACGATTGTATATAATGCTGCTACTAAATTGAAAGCTAAACTTGATGATAATGTTGCACAATTAATCAGTGAATATACGATTGAAGGACGCAAAGCCATAAATATTTTAGCTGATGCTTATAGCAATGCTCTTGCTCGCCACAATAGCGATATTAATAATGTTTTAATTACAGTAGATGATGTATATACAGTAGCTCAAGTTAGTCGTCTTACACCGTTTATTACACAAAAAGCTTCCAATCAAGCTCAAGTAGGTAAAATATTTGGACTTGGCGTTGCTGGTTTTATTGGTTCTGTCATTGAAATTGAAGCCGTAGCATTCAAAGCAAGTGAAAAAGGCAAAGGCTCTATCCGCTTTAACCAAACAGCCGGTTCTATGGCAAAAGATTCTGTATTTAATGCCACTGCTGTCGTTCACAAATTAACCGGCAAAGATATAAATGACTACGATATTCATATTAATATCATTGGTGGGGGTAATATTGACGGACCTTCTGCGGGAAGTGCTATTTTAACAGCTATTGTTTCAGCTATAACAAATAGACCAATACGCCAAGACATCGCTATAACTGGTGAAATTTCCATTCAAGGAATGATACGTCCTGTTGGCGGAGTTTTTGAAAAAGCTTATGGGGCTAGCCAAGCAGGTATAAAAACTCTTATTATCCCTGATGAAAATGAACAAGATATCCCACCTGACTTACATGGACTAAAGGTTCATCCTGTAAAAACAGCACAAGATGTTTTAAATTTAGCTCTAATTTAAATTAAAAGAGGTGATTTTTTTGGCCGACAGAATGCCTCCGCAAAATATTGAAGCTGAACAAGCCGTTTTAGGAGCTATGCTTATTTCCCAAGAAGCCATTGCTGAAACGGCTCAAATTTTAACACCTGTCGATTTTTACCGTGAAGCACATCGTATTGTTTATGAAACTATACTGGATTTAACTAATAAAAATCAAGCTGTAGATAATTTAACCGTTATCGAACAATTAAATAAATCTGGACAACTTGAAAAAGTCGGTGGTATTGCTTTCGTTACAGCTCTTGCTAATACCGTACCAACCGCTGCTAATGTTATCTTTTATGCTAAAATCGTTAAAGAAAAATCATTGATGCGCCGTCTTATAAATACAGCCACAGCTATTGCAACTATGGGCTATGAAGACAGCGAAGATGCAGATATTATTATAGATAAAGCTGAAAAAATGATTTTAGAACTCGCTTCCAATCGCAAAACAAGCGATTTTACACCGATAAAGCAAATTGTAATTGATACTTTTAGCAAAATTGAAGGATTATACGAATCAAAAGGTGGTCTTACAGGGCTTTCAACTGGTTTTAAAGATTTAGACCGTCTCACTACTGGTTTACAGCCTTCCGATTTAATCCTCGTTGCAGCTCGTCCTAGTATGGGTAAAACGGCATTTACATTAAATATAGCTTCACATGTTGCCATAAAAGAAAATAAACCTGTTGCTCTTTTTTCACTTGAAATGTCTAAAGAACAATTAATGCAACGTATGCTTTGTGCTGAAGGGCTTATCGAGTCTCAAAGACTGCGTGTCGGCGATTTAGATGAACAAGATTGGCAAAAATTAATTGCGGCTGCTGATAAATTTTCCAAAGCACCATTATATATTGATGATACTCCTGGTATAAGTATTATGGAACTACGCTCTAAAGCACGCCGTTTACAACAAGAAAAAGGTCTTAGTCTTATTCTTATCGATTATTTACAATTAATGCAAGGTAGAAGTACCAAAGGCAATGACAACCGCCAACAGGAAATTTCCGAGATCTCCCGTTCTTTAAAATCTCTAGCACGTGAATTAAATGTACCGGTCATTGCTCTTTCTCAGCTTTCCCGCAGTGTAGAGTCTCGTCAGATAAAAAAACCTATGCTCAGTGATTTGCGCGAATCTGGTTCACTAGAACAAGATGCTGATATTGTCATATTTCTTTATCGTGAAGATTATTATAACGCCGAAACCGAAAATAAAAATATCACCGACGTTATTATTGCCAAACACCGCAATGGGCCAGTAGATAGTATTCAATTATTCTTTCACAAACAGTTTACTAAATTCGCTGACCTTTTACGCACTACTGACGACAATATGCAATAAATTGTTGCGCTCACTGTTAAATAATCACCAGTGAGCGTTTTTATTACTGCCTTTTAATTGACACTAAAGCCTATATAATGCTATGATATGAAGGTAAAAGTTGCATAAAGATTTTACAAATAACTCAAATGTGGAGACTAGCATTCCATTTGAGTTCTTTTTGCTGTTATAAGTAGAAAATTTTAGCTGGTTTTAAATATGAGGAGGAAATTTTTAAATGATTGAACGCTATACCAATCCCGAAATGGGCAAAATTTGGACTCTCCAACATGAATTTGAAGTAATGCTCGAAGTTGAAATCACAGCTTGCGAAGCTATGGCTGAACTTGGTCAAATCCCTGTCGAAGCTGCTAAAAATATTCGTGCTAAAGCAAAATTCGACTTAAACCGCGTTAAAGAAATTGAAAAAGTTACTAATCATGATATTATTGCATTCTTAACTAATGTTGCTGAATACGTTGGTGAAGACTCTAAATATATCCATAAAGGATTAACTTCTAGTGATGTTAAAGATACAGCACTTGGTATTATGATGAAAAAATCTGCTGAAATCATCTTAGATGACCTCGAAAATTTGCGTGATGTTTTATGGCGTCAAGCTAAAAAATATAAACATACAGTTTGCATTGGCCGTACACATGGTATTCATGCTGAACCTATGACTTTCGGTTTGAAATTTGCTTTATGGTATGATGAAATTTGTCGTGATATCGAACGCGTAAAACGTGCTAAAGATATCGTTGCTGTTGGTAAACTTTCTGGTGCTGTTGGTACTTATTCCAATATTGACCCTCGTATTGAAGAAATCACTTGCAAAAAACTTGGTATCACTCCTGTAAAACTTGCAACACAAGTTATTCAACGTGACCGCCATGCAGAATACATGACTACACTTGCAATTGTAGCCAGCACATTTGAAAAAATTGCAACTGAACTTCGAAATCTCCAACGTACAGATATTCGTGAAGCCGAAGAATATTTCCAACCTGGTCAAAAAGGCTCTTCTGCTATGCCACATAAACGCAATCCAATCACTGGTGAACGTATAAGCGGTATGGCTCGTCTTGTTCGTGGTAATGCTATTGCAGCTATGGAAGATATTACACTCTGGCATGAACGCGATATTTCTCATTCTTCTGTTGAACGTGTAATTTTACCTGATAGCACAATAAACGTTGATTATTGTTGCCGTAAATTAACTAATCTTATAGATAAATTACTCGTTTATCCAGATGCAATGATGGATAACCTCAATAAAACAGGCGGTCTTATTTTCAGCCAACGCATCATGCTCGCTATTGTAAGCAAAGGCGTTTTACGTGAAGATGCTTACAAATGGGTTCAAAGAAACGCTATGGCTAGATGGCTCAAAGGCGAAGATTTCCGTACAAATGTAGAAAAAGACCCTGATATTACAAAATATCTCACTAAAGAAGAAATTGACAACTGCTTTGATTATAAATGGTTCTTACGCAATGTAGACATGATTATGGCTCGTTTCGGCATTGAATAATAATCAATAAAGCAAATAGAAAGGAAGTATTTTCATATGTCAACAGTCGTTGTAACCGGCACCCAATGGGGTGATGAAGGTAAAGGTAAAATAGTAGATTATCTAGCAGAAAAAGCCGATATCGTCGTACGTTATCAAGGTGGCAGTAATGCTGGTCATACTGTTTCCGTAAACGGTAAGGAATTTAAACAAAGACTCATGCCATCTGGCATGTTTTATGATAACAAAATTTGTGTCATCGCTAATGGTGTAGCTTTTGACCCTGAAGTTATTCTTCAAGAAATGGAAGCTCTCAAAAAAGACGGTTATAGTGTTGACGGACTAAGAATTTCCAATCGTGCTCATGTTGTTATGCCATATCATCGTCTTATGGACGGACTTGAAGAAGAAGATAAAGGCGACCTTAAAATTGGCACAACAAAACGTGGTATTGGACCTTGTTATGTAGACCGCGACAATCGCATCGGTATTCGCGTTTGTGATTTAATTGACAAAGACATTTTCTGTGAAAAACTCAAAACAACACTTAAACTTAAAAATCGCGAACTTACGAAAATATATAACAGAGAACCATTAAATTACGAAGAAATCCGTGATAAATATCTCGGTTATGCAGAAAAATTGAAAAAATATGTTATTGATACTTCCGCATTCTTAAATAGAGAAATTAAAGCCGGCAAAAAAGTAATGTTTGAAGGTGCCCAAGCTACTATGCTTGATATCGACCATGGTACTTATCCATACGTTACAGCATCTCATCCTACAGCTGGCGGTGTTTGCTCTGGTGCAGGCGTTGGCCCTAACAAAATTGATAAAGTAGTAGGTATTGTAAAAGCATATTGCACTCGTGTTGGCGAAGGCCCATTCCCAACTGAACAGCTTAATGATATCGGCGATAAAATTCGTGATTGTGGCCATGAATACGGCACAGTTACAGGTCGTCCTCGTCGCACAGGTTGGCTTGACGCTTGCGTAGTTCGCTATGCAGGTTACCTTAGCGGTATTGATTACATGGCTGTTACCCGTCTTGATATCCTCGACACTTTCGATGAAATCAAAATGTGCGTAGCTTATAAATATAATGGTGAAATCCTCAATGAAATGCCAGCTAATCTCAATATCTTAGCTAAAGTTGAACCAGTATATGAAACATTTGCCGGTTGGAAAACAGATATCTCTAGCATTAGAAAATATGAAGATTTGCCAGAAAATGCCCGCAAATATCTTGAAAGAATGGCACAAGTTACAGGTATTGACCTTGGTTTTGTTTCCGTAGGACCAAACCGCGACCAGACCATTATTCTTCATGATGTATTTTAATTGTTAAAATATGGTTCTATAATAAATGTTGGGGTAAGAGAAATTATCTTACTTCAGCATTTATTTTTTTGCAAAAAAGAAGCATAATCTCATTCTTTTCGGTAAAATATAATTGCTAAAAAAAATAAAAAGAAAAGATAGGTAGAGAAAAATTCTACCTATCTATGTTGCCCCAACATTTGACAAAGAGACTTTATTTTTTCAAAACAGAACCATCATAATATAATGTAGCAAAATAATCTTCAATCGTTTCAGCACGACGAATTAATTCTACACTGCCATCTTCATGCAATAAAAGCTCTGCACTACGCAATTTACCATTATAATTAAAACCCATAGCATGTCCATGTGCTCCTGTATCGAATATTACAATACGATCGCCGATATCAATTTTTGGCATCTTACGGTCGATAGCAAATTTATCATTATTTTCACATAAGGAACCAGTAATATCATAAACATGGTCACAAGGTTCATTTTCCTTACCAATTACTATCATATGATGATATGCACCATACATTGCAGGACGCATTAAGTTTGCCATGCAAGCATCAAGACCAATATAATCTTTGTATGTTTTCTTTTCGTGCAACACTGTTGATACCAAATAACCATAAGGACCAGTAATAGCACGACCAGATTCATAAGCAATTGCTGTATCAGTAAGTCCTGCTGGTACAAGGATTTCATCATGTAATTTATGCACACCTTCACCAAGTGCTTCTAAATTAACAGCTGTATCTTCTGGACGATATGGAATACCAATACCGCCACCTAAATTGATAAATTCAAATTTAATACCGAGTTTTTGAGCAATTTCTGCTGCCAAAGTAAATACAATTTGAGCATTTAACAACAGACCTTCTAATCTTGTTTCGTTGGAAATTACCATAGTATGTAAACCAAAACGTTTAACACCTTTTTCCATAGCAATTTTATAAGCTTCAAATATTTGGTCTTTTGTAAGTCCATATTTAGCTTCTTTTGGTTTACCAATAATATCATTACCTTCAATTAAATTACCTGGATTATATCTAAACGACATAATTTGTGGTAAACCTGCATTTTTTTCCAAATATTCAATATGGCTAATATCATCAAGATTGATAATTGCACCAAGTTCAATCGCTTTTTGGAATTCATTTGCTGGCGTGTCATTAGAAGTAAGCATGATTTTTTCACCATGAATACCAGAAGCATCTGCAAGCAAAAGTTCAGCTAGAGAGGAACAATCTGCCCCTGCTCCTTCTTCACACATAATCTGTAAAATACGTGGATTCGGAAGTGCTTTTACTGCAAAATATTCTCTGAATTCAGGAGCCCACGCAAACGCCTTTTTAAAACGACGTAAATTTTCTCTAATTGCTTTTTCATCATAAATATGGAAAGGGGTAGGATATTTTTTAATAATTTCTTCTAATCGTTCTTGAGATATGGGAAAAACTTTTTCTGCCATTCACAAAAGCCTCCTAATTTACAAAATCAACTAATCTATAATAAAAACTGTACAACTTGACAGTACAATGAATAGATTATATCATTTATTGAGAAGTAAAGTCAATTCGTTACTTAGTATAATTCATTTATTTCTATGGTAAATCGCCAAATTGTCGCTTCACAGAAAATATACATGTATACATAGCATATACATATAAAAAAAATTTACATTTTGTAGTATAATTTAATAGTTCGCTATTTTTGATGTTATCCATTTTTCGAAATGTGTCTTTTATATTAGGAGGAATTTAATTATGATTAATAGTATGGTTGCAACTCATAGCCAAGGCAAAATTTTAAAAGATGTTATTTTTGGTGCTAGCGCTGCTGCAAACGCTGCCGCTTTAAAATACGGTGCAGATAAAGTAACTAATGGTACAATCGGCGCAATTATGGATGATAATGGTAAACTTTTATGTATTCCTACGGTAGAAAAAGTTATGCGCAATCTTCCGATGAACGAAATTGCAGCTTATGCTCCAATCGCTGGTCTTCCTGCTTATCTTGAAAGTGTAAAAAATCTTACATTTGCTGATAACAAACCAGAAGGCTATTTAGAAGCTGTTGCAACTGCTGGTGGTACTGGTGCTATTCATAATACTATTTGGAATTACTCTGAAATAGGCGATAGCGTTTTAACTTCTGACTGGTATTGGGGCACTTATAATGTTTTGTGCAATGAAGCTGGACGCAAACTTGAAACTTACGAATTATTCGATGAAAATATGAATTATAATATCGAAAGCTTTATCGATAAAGTAAATTCTTTACTCGCTGACCAAGATTCATTACTTATCATCATCAATACACCAGCACATAATCCAACAGGATATAGCTTATCTGAAGAAGATTGGGACAAAGTTCTCGATGTTTGCAAAGAACATGTAAAAGGTGGTAATAAAAAAATTACTTTACTCGTTGATATTGCATATATCGATTATGCTGGTGATAAAAATGAATGTCGCAAATTCATGCGTAAATTCTCCAATCTACCAGAAAATATCTTTACTGTATTCGCTTTCAGTATGTCCAAAGGTTACACATTATACGGTCAACGTACTGGGGCAATGATTGGCTTATCTTCTAACAAAGAAATCGCTACTGAATTTTTAAATGTTTGCAAATATACAAGTCGTGCTACTTGGTCTAATATTAATCGTGGTGCTATGGCTACACTTGCTACTATTGATAGTGATAAAACATTACTTGCTCAATTTGAAGCAGAACGCGATGCTATTTATCAAACAATCAAACAACGCGGTGCTATCTTCATGAATGAAGCTCATGAATGTGGTCTTAAAGCTCTTCCATATAAAGCTGGTTTCTTCCTTTCCATTCCATCTACTGACCCTGCTGCTGTATGCGAAAAATTACATGATGATTTAATCTTTGCTGTACCATTAAAACGTGGTGTAAGAATTGCCGTTTGCTCCATTTCTGCTGAAAAAATGTACGGTATAGCACAAAAAACATTAAATGCATTAAATTTCGTTGAAGGAAAATAATCTTATAATAATAAAAAATGTTGGGGTTAGAGAAAATTCTCTTACTTCAGCATTTATTTTTTTGCAAAAAAAGAAGCATAATCTCATTCTTTTCGGTAAAATATAATTGCTAAAAAACATCTAAGAAAGGAATGATACTTATGCTTCAATCTAATTATATAAGGAAATGTTCATAATGAAAAATTTCAATTCATATTAAATGACCTATAAACAAAAAAATTATTGATATTCTTCCTACTAGAAAAACAGATTATTTAAGAAGTTATTTTTTAAAATTTTCATTTAAAAAGCGAAGCAGTGTAGAATATGTGATAATGGATATGAACAAAGCATTTAGAAATGTAATAAGAGAATGTTTTCCTAATGCTAAAATAGTAGCAGATAAATTCCATGTAAGTAGATATGTACAATGGGCATTAAAAGAGATATTAAACAAATCTGAAAAACTGAGAGAAGCATACGAATTAAAAGAAGCTTTTTTTGAATTAACAAAACAAGAAGATAAAAAAGAAGGATTAAAGAACTGGATAA
>C._urophasianus_2_cecum__coassemble_180_pt1 | contig 15047 bp, 13 predicted proteins | sample C__urophasianus_2_cecum__metabat2_low_PE_006 | metagenome-assembled genome bin C | reverse complement strand
GAAAAATTAATATTATTAAATAGTAGACCAAGAAAATGTTTAAATTGGGATAATCCATTTAATTTATTTTCAAAAAAAGTGTCGCACTTGGATTGACAATTCATCATATGATTATATTATTTATGATTCAAATGTGGAAAGAAAATTTGCTGAAGACTTAGATACAGATAGAAATATAGCTGTATATGTAAAATTACCGAACAGCTTTTTTATTTCAACTCCAATTGGCAAATATAATCCCGATTGGGCTATTGTTTTTTATGTGTGAGCTGTTAAACATATTTATTTTGTGACGGAAACAAAGGGTTCTATGTCATCTTTACAACTTCGCTTAATTGAAAATACCAAAATTAAATGTGCGAGAAAGCATTTTACTGCGATTAGCAAAGGTGATGTTATCTATGATATAGTAAATAGTTATGATAAAATACTTGAAATTTTAAGAAGTTAATGACTAACATTAAAAAATATAAATGCAAATTATATTTTTAATCCATTAACATAGTATTAATCTTTAACATATGTTAAAATAAATATGAGGATACAATAATAATTGTCCTCATGTATTTGACACAATTTAGCTCAAAATGCTATAATCTAATAGCTAACAAATTAGGACATGAGTATGAAAGATAATCGCGGATACAATTTTGTATCTGAGGAAAGTCCGGGCTCCATAGGGCAATGTGCTGGATAACGTCCAGCGAGGGTGACCTCAGGGAAAGTGCTATAGAAACTTAGACCGCCTGCATGCAAATGCAGGTAAGGGTGGAAAGGTGCGGTAAGAGCGCACCAGCAGGCAGGTGACTGTCTGGCTAGGTAAACCCCACATGGAGCAAGACCGAATAGGGAAGGGATGAAGTGGCCCGCAGAGCCTTCCGGGTTGTGTCGCTAGAGCTTATAGGTAACTATAATGCCAAGATAAATGATTATCGCCACGTAAGTGGAACAAAACTCGGCTTATTGATTACTCATGGCCTTTGTAAAAAATACTGCCGATAAGGCAGTTTTTTTGTTGAAAAAATTTTTAATAGCAATTAAAAAAGAAGGAGTTTACTGTGGATATTAACGAAATGCAGTCATTGTTGCAGACAAAATTAAAACCTCAACGCTATGCTCATTGTATCGGAGTAATGAATACTGCTGTTGAATTGGCTAAAAGATTTAATGTAGATGAAAGGAAAGCAACTATTGCGGGACTTTTACATGATTGTGCCCGTGAATTTGAAACAAGTCAGTTATTACAAGAAGCGCAAAAACGTCATCTATATATTACTGATATTGACAGACAATTACCGATATTAATACACGCGCCACTTGGTACATCTATAGCTAAAGAAGAATACGGTATTCATGATACAGCTATTTTAAAAGCCATTGCTTCACATACAGTTGGTGGAGCTAATATGTCTGATTTAGATAAAATTATTTATTTAGCAGATATGATTGAGCCACACCGTAAATATAATGAAGTTGATGAACTTCGCCATTTGGCTATGACACAAGACCTTGATACAGTTATGATAAGTGCTTTTGACCAATCCATAACCTTCATTATGTGCAAAGGACATACAATTCATCCATATACAGTTGTTGCTCGTAATGAAATTCTTTTAAATAGAGAAATATAATGGCAGTAAAGAAAAATACTTTGCCTAATTCTACCAAAAAAATTAGGCGAAAAAAACCGCTTATCAAACGTATAAAATTAGGTCGACTATTTTTAGTTCTAATGCTCGGGTCTGGAATTGTTTATGGCGCATACGTTGCAGTATCTGAAGTTTATAATTTTGCCAGTTTAAAATATGCACAATATCGAGAGGAAAATCCCAGTAAACCAATCAAACCACCGATTGCTCCCCAAGTTACTGATAAAAGATTTGAAAATTATACGAACATACTTTTAATCGGCATAGATGACCAACCAGTTGAAGGTATCGGCGAATCTGGTCGCTATGCAGATGCGCTTATGTTAATCAGTATGGACCATACAAGCGGACAAGTACGTTTTTTATCTCTACCGCGCAATATAAGAACAGCTATTTACGGTAGAAAAGAACCTGATTATTTGAGTTTTACGTATTATTATGGCGGTTCACCGCTTACAGTTAATACTGTATCCCAATTATTAAACATTCCTATTACACAATATATTGCACTCGATAGAAAAGCTTTAAGTAAATTTGTCGATACAATCGGTGGTGTAAATATATATGTAGATAAAGATATGAATTATGAAGATCCTGTAGGCGATACTTCTATTCATTTAAAAAAAGGCTATCAACATTTAACGGGTGATATGTCGCAACAATATTTACGTTTTCGTACTGATGATTTAGGTGACATCGGTCGTGTACATCGTCAGCAGAAATTTGCTGAGGCGCTACTTGAAAAACTGATTTCCATTGAAACATTACCCGTATTGCCTACAATAATTACTATTTTTAACGATAATTTAGATACGAATATTAATCTTATAGATGTATCTAATATTATAGATATATTAAACACTTTATACACTCATAAATTTGAAATCCAAATACTGCCAGGTAATTTTGGTCCTACGGGAGATTGGATACCTGATAAAGCCAGAGTGGAACAAACTATAAATGAAATGTTTCCACCTATCGACGAAGAAACTACACAGTAAATATAAAATAGAAAAGGTAAGTGATTAAATGACTCAAACAGCAGAAAGCAAAAGCAAACTAATTGCCAAAGCAGCAAGTGATAAAAAAGCTTTGGATATTGTAATTATGAATATGCACGATTTAACGATAACTACAGATTTTTTCATCGTATGCAGTGCTACTACTTCTACACAAGTTCGTGCTATCGCTGATAATATTGAAGAAGAAATGACCAAAGCAGGTGAAACTTTTCTGCATAAAGAAGGTTATAGAAACGCAGAATGGATATTACTTGATTTTGGCAACTGCATAGTACACATATTCACTGAAGAAGCACGTCGTTTCTATGGTCTAGAAGACCTTTGGGGTGAAGCTCCAACTGAATATTACGAAGATTAATAAACGAGGTTGTTTTATAATTGATTACAGAACATAAATTAAAATATCAGCCAAGTACAGTAGTAACCATGAAAGTTGCACGTATTAATGATATGGGTGCTTTTTTAGATGCACAGACAGGCAATACGAGCGATGACATTTTACTTCATAAAATGCAACAGACTTCACCTGTAAAAATTGGTGAAAAAGTAAAAGTTTTTCTCTACAAAGACCCGCATGGTAGACTTACTGCCAGTATGCGCACCCCTAAAATGCGTGAAGGACAAATTGCTCGTCTAAAAGTAATCAATACTAGTAAAGATGGCGCTTTTTTAGATGTTGGTGCTGAACGTGGCATTTTCATGCCATATGCTGGTATGCGTGGCAAACTACAAGTTGGTGAAATTGTCTGGGCAAAATTATATACAGATAAATCTGGTCGTCTTGCTATGACGATGAAAGTCGAAGATGAAATGCGTCGAGCTTCTCGACCAGCTGAAGATGTAAAAGTTGGCGATATAGTAACAGGCTCTGTTTATAATTTTACTGACCAAGGTGCATTTATTTTTACAGAAAAACGCTATATTGCTTTTCTGGACAAAAAAGAAATGACAGAAAAACCACGCGTCGGTCAAACTTTATCGACACGTGTAACCTTCATTCGCGAAGACGGACGAATTAATGTTTCTATGCGTCCGGCAAAAGAAAAAGCCATTGATATAGATGCTCAAATGATATTGAATATATTAGAAAATCGTGACGGTAAAATGCCATATTGCGATGATACTTCTTCTGAAGTAATCCGTGAACGATTTGGTATCAGCAAAGCGGCTTTTAAAAGAGCATTGGGTCATCTTATGAAAGAAGGCAAAGTAAAGCAACAAGACGGCTGGACTTATTTAAAATAAATTCAGTCTTAACAGCTATCTGACAATATTTGCCGGATAGCTTTTTTTGTTTAAGAAAGGAGAGCTAATGTGCTTACAATTAAAGAAATTCGTAAAGTACAGTCTTTAGAAGAAGCCTATGAATTAAACCAGAAAAAGACAAATCGCATCATCGGTGGTATGTTATGGTTAAAAATGCAAACTGGCAATGTGAATATTGCCATAGACTTATCCAATCTCGACCTCAATACAATTGAAGAAACAGATGATAAATTTTCAATAGGGGCAATGGTTACACTGCGCGATTTAGAAACGAATACAGCTTTAAATGAATATACGCATAATGCTATGCGTGAAGCTATGCGCCATATTGTCGGTGTGCAATTTCGCAATTTAGCAACTGTCGGTGGTAGCATTTTCGGTAGATACGGTTTTTCTGATGTATTGACTATGTTTATGGCACTTGATAGTTATGTTGAACTTCATCATGCTGGTATTGTACCTATTAGCGAATTTGCTAAAATGCCATATGATAATGATGTACTCGTGCGTATTATTGTAAAGAAAACAGCGCTAAAATGTGCATATTTATCACATCGCAAAACCAAAACAGATTTTCCTGTTTTAGCTGTAGCCGTAAGTTTTTTACACGATAAATGGCAAGTAACAATTGGTGCTACTCCTCATCGTGCTGTAATTTTGGCTGATGAAAATAATATTTTAAATAATGAATTTAGTGAAGAAAATATAGAAAAATTTGCTCAATATATAAAAGAAACCGTAAAAACTGACTCCAATATTCGTGGCTCAGCTATTTATCGCAAACATTTAGCATACGTTTTAGTGAAACGTGCTTTATTATCTATAAGGGGGATTGACGCATGATTTTAAATTTATGGCTTAATGGTAAACGCTTATCAGAAGAAATCAGTGCTGATACACTGCTCATAGATTTTGTACGTGCTCATGGTTGTAAAAGTGTAAAAAGAGGTTGTGATACCTCTAATTGTGGTCTATGTACTGTATTTTTTGAAGATAAACCTGTATTATCTTGTTCTATGTTAGCAACACGCGCTGAAGGAAAACACGTTACAACACTAGAAGGATTACAAGAAGAAGCTGAACAATTTGGTACATTTATTGCCAAACAAGGTGCTGAACAATGTGGTTTTTGCAATCCAGGATTTATCATGAATGCTATTGCACTATTTCGTGAAAATCCCAATCCAACAGACGAGCAAATTCTTGAATACTTAGCTGGCAATTTATGTCGTTGTTCTGGTTATGAAGGTCAATTACGTGGTATCCGTGCTTTTCTTGATTACAAAAACGGAGGTGCTAAAGCATGAAATATGTAAATCAACCAATTATGAAATCTGATGCGATGGCACTTGTTACAGGAAAACCGGTTTATCTTGACGATATTGCACCAACAGATTGTCTTATTGTTAAAGTTTTACGCAGTCCTCATGCTAATGCTATTATTGAAAATATCAATACAGCTATAGCAGTTAAAGTACCTGGCATTGTAGGAGTATACACATACAACGATGTCAGTCAAAAGCGTTTCACAATGGCAGGACAAACTTATCCAGAACCGAGCCCATATGATAGATTAATTCTCGATAAACATGTTCGTTATGTAGGCGACCCTGTAGCTATCGTTGCTGGTGAAACTGAACAAGCAGTTGATAGAGCTTTAAAAATGATAAAAGTAAAATATCAAGTTTTAGAACCTTTACTTGATTTCCGCCAAGCAAAAGATAATAAAAAACTCGTTCATCCAGAAGATAATTGGCGTTCACTCGCTCCTGTCGGCGCTGACAATAAACGCAATCTATGCGCTAGTGGCTCTGAAAGTGGCGGTGATGTAGATGAAGTATTAAAAAATTGTGATGTTGTTGTCGAAGGTGTATATCATACAAAAGCTTGTCAACAAGCCATGATGGAACCATTTTGCACCTATTGTTACATGGATACCTATGGCAAATTAAATGTAATTAGTTCTACCCAAATCGTTTATCATGTACGTCGTATTGTAGCTCATGCGCTCGACATACCACAATCTAAAATTCGCGTAACAAAACCACGTATTGGTGGTGGCTTCGGAGCGAAACAAACTGTTGTATCTGAAGTTTTTCCAGCATTTGTAACGTATAAAACAGGCAAACCATCTAAAATGATTTTTACACGTACTGAATGTCAATTAGCTTCTTCTCCACGCCATGAAATGGAAGTTAGTGTACGTATAGGAGCAACAAAAGATGGAAAAATTGAAGCTATTGATGTATATACACTTTCCAATACAGGGGCATATGGTGAACATGGACCAACGACAGTTGGACTTTCTGGTCATAAATCTATCCCATTATATCGTGATTTAAAAGCTTTTCGCTTTAAATATGATGTCGTTTATACAAATAAAATGAGTGCTGGCGCATATCGTGGCTACGGTGCAACTCAAGGAATTTTCGCTGTAGAAAGTGCTGTAAATGAATTAGCCGGAAAGCTTCATATTGATCCAATCAAACTACGTGAAATGAACATGGTACAAGAAGGCGATGTCATGCCTGCTTATTATGGAGAAACAGCTACAAGTTGTACACTTAATCGCTGTGTTGAACGTTGTAAACAAATGATTGGCTGGGAAGAAAAATATCCAGCACGTGATATGGGTAATGGCAAAGTTAGAAGTGTCGGTATGGCTATGGCGATGCAAGGTTCGGGTATTTCAAATGTTGATGTTGGTTCTGCTAGTATAAAATTAAATGATGAAGGCAATTACACTTTATCATTTAGTTCTGCTGATATGGGAACGGGTTGCGATACAATTTTGGCACAAATTGCCGCTGAAACATTAATGTGCCCAATAGAAGACATTGGTATATGTGCTGCTGATACAGCTGCAACCCCATATGACTCTGGTTCTTATGCCTCTAGTACAACTTACGTAACAGGTAAAGCTACTGAAAAAGCAGCGCTTGGTTTAATTGAAAAAATTAAAGCCTTTGGGGCTAAAATGCTTCAATGTGAAATTTCCGCTACAGATTTTGATGGCAAAATTGTCTTAAATAAACAAACAGGCAAAAGTGTAACACTTCGTGATATTGCCGTTGCTTCCATGTGTGGTAATAATGATGAACTTGTAAACACTGTAACCAATAGTATGCCATCATCACCACCACCATTTATGGCTGGAGCTGTAGAAATTGAACTTGATAAAGAAACTGGTCATGTAGAAATACTTGATTACTATGCTGCGGTTGATTGTGGTACACCGATTAATCCAAACTTAGCCCGCGTACAAACAGAAGGCGGTATTGTTCAAGGTATTGGTATGACACTATATGAAGATGTAACTTACAATGATAAAGGTGTTGTAGCAGAAAATTCCTTAATGCAATATAAAATTCCTACACGTCTTGATATGGGTAAATTACACGTTGTTTTTGAAAACAGCTATGAACAATCCGGTCCATACGGAGCAAAATCTATTGGTGAAATTGTAATCAATACACCTTCTCCAGCAATTGCACATGCTATTTATAACGCTACTGGTATTTGGTTTAAAGAACTACCGATTACAAGTGAAAAAATAGCTATGGCACTACTTGACAAACAAAATTAATGGACAAACAATAAAAGAAGGTTTATCGCATTTCGCGGTAAATCTTCTTTTTGTTGATATTGTAAAAGAAATACAGGAGGTTTTTATGGATGCCACTAAAAAGAAAATTGCTTTTGCTATTTTAATTGCTATATTTTTAAGTGCTTTTGAAGGAGTAGTCGTTTCTACTGCTGCTCCAGTAATTGTTAAAAACTTGCATAATTTTGAAATGATTAGCTGGATTTTTTCACTGTATTTATTAGCTAGTGCCATTTCTACACCTATCTATGGTAAACTTGCTGATTTATATGGGCGAAAACGTATGTTTATCGTTGGTATATTAATTTTTCTTATCGGAAGCCTACTCTGCGGATTAGCGCAAAGTATATATCAACTCATATTTTTCCGTGCCATACAAGGTATCGGTGCAGGTGCTATTTTAACAATAGGATTTACCATAATCGGTGATATTTTTACATTAGAAGAACGTTCTATTGTTCAAGGCGGTGTCAGCACTGTTTGGGGTGTTGCTGGTCTTATTGGTCCATTGCTCGGTGGTTTTTTAATTGATTATCTATCATGGCATTGGATATTTTTCGTCAATATTCCTTTTGGTCTTTTTTGTATTTATATTCTCAGCAAATATGTACATGAGCCAAAACCAACAAAACATCCTAAAATCGACTATCTCGGCGCAATTTTACTTTCTCTTGCCATTGGCTCGCTTCTTTATGCAGTAATGATAATCAGTGATAATTTTCAATATGGTATATGTTTATTTATTATTGCTATTATTTCCGGTATTATCTTTTATATACAAGAAACAAAAACAACTGAACCGATTGTACCATTATTTATCCTTAACAAAAAATCGCTCATCGTTAATACTATTACTTTCGGGGTTTCTTTTATTTTAATTGCTAATAGTGTTTATTTGCCACTGCATATTCAATCCATTATGGGATATAATGCTACTATTGCAGGTTTATCTTTAATAGGCACATCAATTGCTTGGTTTTTAAGTTCAATTTCTCTTGCTCGTCTATTAAAAATTTTTGAAGCGCGCTATATTGTCATGACTGCTTGCCTTATTTTAATTTTTAGTTGCTATTTAATAAGTTCACTCGATATAAATTCACCACTTTGGCAAATGATTATATATGTGTTCTTTTTCGGTTTTGGTTTTTCTGGAACACTCAATACTTTAACGTTTATTGTACAAGACTCCGTATCATACGATAAGCGCGGTAGTGCTGTAAGTCTTAATATGTTGACACGTACACTCTCACAAACAATCGGCGTTACTATTCTTGGAGCTACAATAAATATTTACACTGATATTTTTATTAGTGAACATAATTTAATTGGCATTACCATGCAAAACTTTTATGATAATACCGCACCAATATACCATGAATTATTGCGAGAAGCCTTATTTTTTGCTTTAAATCATGTTTATCTAATTAATATAGCTACAGCTATTATTTGTTTTTGTCTTGCTTATTTCGTACCAAAGTATCAACAACAAAATTAAAACTAGGAGGTTTAATAATTTATGATACAATTATTACCGATTATCTCCGGTATCATGTGGGGCAGTGCAGGAGTTTTTGTACGATTTTTTACTGAACTCGGTATGAATAGCTTAACTATAGTAGAAAGCAGAGTTATTCTCGCTATAATTATCATATTTACAGGTTTATTTATTATGAATAGAAAATTGTTACGTATAAAATTATCTGATATATGGATATTTATTTGTGCTGGTGTATTTAGTATGCTTGGCTTAAATCTTTGTTATAATGAAGCCATTAATGAATTAACTTTATCTCTAGCCGCAGTTTTACTCTGTCTTGCTCCTATTTTTGTACTTATCTTAGCTGGCATTATTTTTAAAGAAAAACTTACGAAACAAAAAATTTTCTGTGCCATCTTAGCATTAATTGGTTGTGTTCTCACCAGTGGCATTTTAGAAGAAATCGGCAGTGTAAAATGGACGACATTTGGCTTGTTTATTGGCACTTTAGGTGCATTTTTTTACGGCACTTATAGTATTTTTTCCAAAATTGGTATGATGAAAAAATATCATTCATTCACTATTACAGCTTATAGTTTATTGGCGGTGAGTATTGTTTTAATTCCATTTACTGATTGGCAAATAATCGGTAATATTATTGAAAGTGCGCCTTTAAAAATGAGCGGTCTGTTTCTTTTACATTCATTAGTTACTTCTGTTTTGCCGTATATTTTATTTACAGTATCATTGAATTATATCGAAGCTGGCAAAGTGGCGATATTAGCTTCTAGTGAGCCAATAGCTGCTCTATTTTTTGGTATATTCTTTTTTGCAGAAATACCGACTATATTATCATTAACTGGACTAATTATCGTACTTTTAGCACTTGGATTATTATCTGTACCATTTAAATATAAAAGAAAAACATCATCAAATTAATTTATGATATACTATTATTTATTAGACAATAAATTGGAGGAAAAAATGAAAGATCATTTAGTAAAAGCTATTGCTGACGGCGTACGTGTTTATGCCGCTGTTACAACAAATTTAGTAAACGAAGGTATTAGACGCCATGGATGTTATCCTGTTGCTTCGGCTGCTTTAGGACGAACAATGACAGGTGCTCTTTTAATGGCAGCCAATCTTAAAAATAAAGAATGTTTAACTGTAAAATTTTGTGGTGATGGTCCACTTGGCAACGTAGTCGCTGATGCTACACCTGAAGGTTTTGTACGCGGATACGTTCAACATCCTCAGGCAGATTTACCATTAAATAGTAAAGGTAAACTTGATGTTGGTGGCGGTATTGGTGCAGGCATTGTATCTGTTACTCGCTTCACAGGATTAAAAGACCCAATTACTGGTAGTTGTGAAATCGTAACAGGTGAAATTGCAGAAGATTTAACTTCATATTTATATATTTCTGAACAAACACCTTCTAGTGTAGGACTAGGGGTATTAGTTGATACTGATTTAAAAGCAGCAGCTGCTGGTGGATTTATCATTCAACCATTACCAGATGCCAGCGAAGAAACTATTACTAAGCTGGAAGAAAATCTTAGTAAAATAAAACCTGTTTCTACTATGGTACATGAGGGATTAGATGCTCGTGGTATCATTGCAGAACTTTTACAAGGTTTTGATATTGAATACTTAACAACAACAGATTTAGCCTTCAAATGCCAATGTTCCAAACATCGCATTGAAGATATGCTTATAACATTAAATAAACATGATTTACAATCTTTAGTTGATGATGGTCATGCTGAAGTTTGCTGTCATTTTTGCGGAGAAAAATATCAATTCAGCAAAGAAGAACTTATTGCACTTTTACATGTAGCGGAAAAATTAAACTAAACAAAAAGGTTCTATAATAAATACTAAAGTAAGAGAATTTTCTCTTACCGCAGATAAAATTTTGGCTTTGAGAGTTACTTTTACCTAAATTTTATAATATGAAATAGTGTTTTAATTGATGAATAAAAAGCCCTGATTAGGGCTTTTTTTATACGAACATTTGTTGTAATAGTCCTTTTTAAATCTTAATTTTGGTATATTCATTATTTTAACCCCAATTCTGGGAAGTATTTATTTGGTTCTTTATCAATTTCTTTGGCTTCGTTTTGTAGTTTGTCTAATGCAGTAAATTCTGCTTGTCTTGTACCATAAAATAAGTTGGCAGGCAAGCTGATTACTGCGTCGAGTGCGTTTTGGTTTTTGATTAAAACTTTGCGGATTTCTGATGTGGACATAAATTACCCCTTTCTTTTTTATTTGATTAATTTCTACTTGCTGTTTTATTATATCATTTCTTTCAACATTGCAAATTAAATTCATGATATAAGTGGTATTTATGCGGTCAGTAGCGACAAGTTCTATACAAAGTAGTAGTAAAATACAACTTAAAAGAATTTAATAGTGTAAGTGAAACAATATATAGATAGTTTCAGCCAATATGAAGGACTAAAGACAGAATATACAAATAGATATACAGAAGGAATGAATAACAAGATAAAAGTTTTAAAAAGAATATGTTTTGGTGTGCAAATATTTGACAAAGAGCCAAAACAAAAGGAAGCATTCTTTTTAAATGCTTCCTCTTTTTTGGTTATTTTAAATTTATAAAGTTATTCTTCTACCCATTTTATACTCATGACGCAGTTCATTTTGGCAATCATGCAATTCATCGCCTTCTTTAATTTCTGGTTTCTTATAACTACCATTAGAACATAAAATTCTTGCTTTAAGATTATCTCGCCACATAATAAGTAAAGTATCGTAAATACTTTCTTTTATTTTACTATCATATACAGGTGCTGCTATTTCCACACGATTTTCTGTATTACGTGTCATCCAGTCAGCTGAAGAAATATACATCTTCATTTCATCACCTGTACCAAAGCAATAAACACGAGAATGTTCCAAAAATCTGCCTACAACACTAATTACTTCAATATTATCTGTTTTACCTTTTATACCTGGTAAAATACAACAAATACCGCGGATTATCATTCTTATCTTTACGCCTGCTTGTGAAGCATCTTTGAGCGCATCAATAAGTTGACGATCTGTAAGTGAATTCATCTTCAGGAAAATAGATGTTTCTTGTCCATTTTTAGCTTTGTCTATTTCAGCTTGAATTAATTTCAATAATGTAGGTTTAAGTGATACTGGTGCAACCAATAAGTTTTTATATTCACCGTATAGATTGTCTATACCCATGTTCTGGAAAAATTCTACAGCATCTTTACCAATGCCTTCATTACTTGTAATTAAAGAAATATCTGTATACAGTGATGAAGTAGACGCATTATAATTACCAGTACCTATTTGAGTAAAGTATTTTATACCACGTTCTTCTTGTTTCATAACAAGACAGATTTTGGAATGAACTTTATATCCTTCCATACCATAAATAACTTTACAACCAGCATCTTGTAAAAATTCTGCCCAGTTAATATTATTTTCTTCATCAAATCTAGCACGAAGTTCCATCAAAACTGTAACATCTTTACCCATTTTAGCCGCCATAGCTAAATAATTCATGAGCTGTGCTTTATGACTGCCTACACGATATAAAGTAATTTTTATTGAAAATACTTTATTATTCGTTACAGCTTCTTTAATAAACTTGAGGAAAATATCAAAACTTTGATATGGATATTGTAACATTACATCATTTTGACTTACATAATCCATGATATTAGCATGTTCTGGTACACAACAAATTGTTGATGGGCTAAATGGCGGATACATCAACATATTTTTTTGTTCTTCATTGAATTTACTACCTAAGCTGAAAATATACGACTTATTAATTGGTGATTTATAGACAAAAATCTGTTTTTCGGTGATTTTAAATTGATTTGTTACATATTTTATCATAGAAGAGTCGAAATCGCCTTCTACTTCTAAACGAACAGGTGCTAAACGTTGTCTTTTTAATAAAACTTCTCTAGCATGTTCGAGAAAATCTTCCCCTAAATCCAATCGTTCATCATCAAGACTAATATCTGCACTTCTCGTTACAGAAATAATTATACTTTTTTCTACTTCATAACCATCAAAAACTTTATTAGCATATGAAGCAATAATATCTTCAGTCATGACATAGCGTATTTTTGTCTTATTTGGTATAAATACCACTTTTGGCAAATTAGCTGGAACAGGTATAATACCTAAAACACTGCGTTTTTTACGAGTTAAAACAATACCTACATATAAAGCTTTATTCAAAAGATGCGGGAAAGGATGTCTTACATTGATAATTTGTGGTGAAAGGAACGGACGCACAAAATTATCAAAATATTCTTTGACAAATGCTTTATCTTTAACTATTAAACTGTTTACTTTTTTTCTTTCAATACCAGCTTTTTTTAAATTCTTTTCTACATCAGCAAATATTTTATCTGCTTTTAGATTAAGTTTTTTAGTCGCATCAAAAATTTTAGACAACTGTTGTTTTGGAGTCATAAAACTTTTATTATCAAATTCATTTGTATCAATTGAAGCCAAATCCCAAAGACTACCTACACGTACACGATAGAATTCATCTAAATTACTAGCATAAATAGCTACAAATTTTAATCGTTCGTATAAAGGTACATTTGCATCTATAGCTTCTTCCAAAACACGTTCATTAAAACGAAGCCATGAAAGTTCTCTATTTTGTGTATACGTAGTATCTATTTTTTTATCCATTAATTATTTCGTCCTCTTTACCTAAAATTTGTTTATACAAAAATCCTTCACGTACACCAGCACGACTTACGTAAATATTTTGTACTTTAAAGTGTTTTACGATAGTATTTAAAATTATCATACCTGGCATAATAGTACGTACACGTTCTGGTACTACTTTTAAAAGTATTTCTAATGTATCTAACGGTATAAATTTCTTATCTTCGCGGTTTTCTAATTTTTTAACCATTGCACGCAGATTTTCTGATGTTACAAAACGATTATTAACACTTAAATTGCCAAAATAACTATTTAATTTGTCCATAGCTCGAATAGTACCACCAACACCACATACAGATGGACAATCTCCAAGATTACTTACCTCATACCTGTAAAGCATATCTTCAACACAAGCTTCAATGGCTTTACGTTCTTTTTTAGTAGGGAACAACTGTTTTACAAATCGTGTATACATACTAAGTGAACCAACTGGTAAGCTGACAGCATGTTGAATTTCCATATCTTTATAGAAAACAAGTTCTGTACTGCCACCACCGATATCAACCAACAGACCTGTTTGTAAATCTACTGTTCTAGCAGCTCCTACAAAGTCATATTCTGCTTCTTGTGCACCGCTTAATAAAGTAATCGAAAGACCTGTACGGTCTTCAATTTCAGTAACAGCTGCCTGACTATTGGAAATATTTCTAAGTGAAGCTGTTGCAAAAACACGCATATTTGTAACGCCTAATTCCTTTGCCAGAAGATTAAAACTATCTAAAATATAACAGGCACGATTTATACCTTCTGCCATCATCATACCGTCTTTGATAAAAGAAGCTAATTCCGCCATTTCCTTTTTATTAAAAAGAGCGCGTGGTCTGTCATCCTCCACCTTATAAATAACCAAACGCATCGTATTTGAGCCAATATCTACAACTGCATACATCATCATAACCACTCCTTATTATATTGTAATATATATTTTTTACAGTAATATTAAATTTATGTAAAATATATGCAAAAATACGTTTTATATTACATTTATCTTATCAGTTAAACAATAAAAATACAAGTTATAGAATACTTTTTAAACAATTTTTAACCTAAGTTCAATATTCCTTGAAACAAATATTTGATAGATTGTATTAGGTTATTCTACTCGTTTTATTGCTAAATTTTTACATCGCCACCATTCTACTATTGCTCGAACATTATCTCGTAATAAAATTGAAAATAAATATAGCTCTACATCTATTTATAATAGCTATATTAAACGTCATAAGAATTTTTCTCACTTTGGTAAATATAATGAAGTTCTTTCTAAGCTTATTTCTGAAAAATTA
>C._urophasianus_2_cecum__coassemble_177_pt1 | contig 15490 bp, 12 predicted proteins | sample C__urophasianus_2_cecum__metabat2_low_PE_006 | metagenome-assembled genome bin C | reverse complement strand
TAAATGCTGAAGTAAGAGAATTTTCTCTTACCCCAACATTTATTATAGAACCCATTTATTATAGAACCAAACCATATGAATATTTTATATATATTCATATGGATCTTTACGCAAATTTATTTTATTAATACCATCTTACAATAGGCAAATCATTATTTACTCCATTTGTAATTAAAATCTGATGAACTTCAATTACACCTGTATAAAATGCTGCTGCACAACCAGTCAAATACAAATCCCACATGCGAATAAATTTTTCATCAAACATATTTTTAATTTCATCTATATGGTCATGAAAATTTTTATCCCAACAAAGTAATGTTTTATTATAATGTTTACGTAAATTTTCAATATCTAAAATATGAAAATCTTCTTCAGCCATTATATCAACTATTTCGCGCAAACTAGGTAATTCTCCGCCAGGAAAAATATATTTTTGCATCCAGCCATTACCACTATCTTCTTTTAACTGAGTTATATAATGAAGTAAGAATAAGCCACCTTTTTTAAGTACATCTTTTACACAATCATTGAATAGTCTATAATTTTCACGACCGACATGTTCTAGCATACCAACGCTAACTACACGGTCAAATTTTCTACCAGTTTTTGGTAAATCACGATAATCCATCAATTTTACAGTTAAATAATCTTGTAAATTTAAAGCTTCTATTCTTCTATTAAATTCTTTATACTGTTCATGGCTTAAAGTAATACCCATACCTTTAATTTTATATTTTTTAACAGCTTCAATTAATAAAAAGCCCCAACCACAACCAATGTCAAGAAGTGTCATACCTTCTTTCAAATGCAGTTTTTCCAAAATGTAATCAACTTTATTTACTTGTGCTTGATATAAACTATCATCTTCATGTTTAAAATATGCACAAGAATAACTCATAGTTTTATCCAACCATAATTTATAAAAATCATTGCCAATATCGTAATGACTTTGTACTTCTTTTGCCTGAAAACTCTTAGACACTGAAGGATGCAATAATTTACCTAATAAATGTTCATCTGTTGAAAACTTACCCATTTGTCCCAAAAAATGAACTAAAGCATTGTATAAATCGCCTTCAATTATCAAATTTTTATCCATATAAGCTTCACCAAGAGCTATTGACGTACTTTTCAAAAGCTCCGATACTGGTATCGGTTTTTTGAAATCAACAACAAATGTTGGTTCACCTTCACCTATTAAGTATTCATTATTCTGAAATTTAACTAGAAAAGGATTTTCATCAAATCGTTTAAAAAATGATACCATAGCTTTTTCTTCAGCTATACTTTCTGCTTTTTCTTTTAACTTTTCTAACATATTACTTCCTCCTAAATATCTACTGGTATTTGCAAACAAGTTCTACATTATAAATATGTTAAAAATTTGTGGATAAATACTTAACTATTTAACTTTTATTATATATTATACCCAACTTATTTTAATGTCAAATATATAAAAAAATGCTTTTTTTAAATCTGGATATACACCCAAACTTTAAAAAGCATTCTTATCTATATAAAACTCTAACAGAATTGATTTGATGACGCGTACGAGATTCGAACCTATAAAACCACCGTTAAAAGGCGGTGTCTTAAGCACTTGACCAATGCACCATTATTATATTAAATTGTGTTTAGAGCATAAAAAAAAGCTGATAATAAATATCAGTTGTTTTCATAAGTGGTGCGGTTGATGGGACTTGAACCCATACGACCAGAGATCACTACCCCCTCAAAGTAGCGCGTCTGCCAATTCCGCCACAACCGCATATATTCTCTTTTTTTGGTGCGGCCGAGTGGATTTGAACCACCACAGGATTTCTCCTACTAGCGCCTGAAGCTAGCGCGTCTGCCGTTTCGCCACGACCGCAAAACAATAAGGCAAATGATGGTATAAAATAAAAATGGTGCCGAGGACCGGAATCGAACCGGTACGGTTATCACTAACCGCAGGATTTTAAGTCCTGTGCGTCTGCCAGTTCCGCCACCCCGGCACATTGTTTTTTTTGCAAGAACAGCTAATATTTTAGCATATTAACTTTTTCTTGTCAAGAAAAAATTCTATTTTTTATGGAGCGGGTGATGAGAATCGAACTCACGTAACTAGCTTGGAAGGCTAGGGCTCTACCATTGAGCTACACCCGCATATGGAGCTGGCGAGAGGAATCGAACCCCCAACCTGCTGATTACAAGTCAGCTGCTCTGCCAATTGAGCTACACCAGCAATGGTGCCTCAGAGCGGAATCGAACCACTGACACGGGGATTTTCAGTCCCCTGCTCTACCGACTGAGCTACCGAGGCATCATGGCGACCCGAAGGGGACTTGAACCCCTGACCTCCGCCGTGACAGGGCGGCATTCTAACCAACTAAACTACCGGGCCGTTTCTTTTTTGCTGTTCGTAAGTCTTACCTCACGAGCCAGCTTCTATAGTATATTATTTTTATTCTAATTTGTCAACACTTTTTTATAAAATTTTTTGTTTTTATTTTTTTGTTTAATTTCCTTTTATAATATTTATATACAACAAAAAAATTCGTAACTTAAATAAAAAATGAACACAGTTCATTATGTACATATTTTTATTCTATGATATAATACATATACGAAATAACAATTATAGTAGATTTAATCCTTTCTGTAATAATATATTTGCCAAAAAAAATTATAGGTGGTGTTATACATTGAATATCTTATATAAACTGGGGATAGATATCGGCTCAACTACTATTAAACTGGTAGTTCTTGACAAGGATAATAATGTTATTTACAAAAAATATATGCGTCATCTTTCAGAAATCTATAATTCTATGAAAGATAATATTACAGCTGTATCCAATCTACTACAGAAACATCAATTTTCCTGTGCTATAACTGGTTCTGCTGGAATGGGCATGGCTAATAATTTAAAACTTCCATTCATTCAAGAAGTAATCGCCTGTTCCAAAGCTGTACGCAACTGGATACCACAAACTGATGTTGCTGTAGAACTCGGCGGTGAAGATGCCAAAATAACATATTTCGGTTCAGCTCCTGAACAACGTATGAACGGGGTTTGTGCTGGTGGTACTGGTTCATTTATCGACCATATGGCTTCCCTTTTAAACACTGACGCTATGGGGCTTAATAAATTAGCATCCCAAGGAAAACAAATTTATACAATCGCTTCTCGTTGCGGTGTTTTTGCCAAAACAGATGTCCAAGCACTTTTAAATGATGGTGCTTCTAAAGCGGATATCGCTCTTTCTATTTTTCAAGCTATTGTAAATCAAACTATTGGCAATCTGGCACAAGGACGCCCACTAGAAGGTAAAATAACATTTTTAGGCGGTCCACTATATTTTTTAAGTGAATTAAAAAAACGTTTCATTGAAACTTTAAAACTTGATACAGAACATATTGTTAATGTAGATGATGGTTGCTATTTTGTAGCCATGGGAGCAGCACTTAGCGATGAAGTTGCAATTTTAACATATGATGAAATTTTAAATCGCTTAAATACATGTGAAAAAAATTCCCATGAAACTAATATTGTTCCTTTTACATTATTTAAAGACGAAAATGAATATAATGAGTTTAAACAGCGCCATAATAAAGATATTGTAAAAAAAGCCTCTTTAGCTGATTACAATGGACCTTTATATATTGGTATTGACGCTGGTTCAACTACAACAAAACTTGTAGCTATAGGACAAAATAAAGAAATTCTTTATTCTTCTTATGGCAGTAATAATGGTTCACCACTCAAAACAGTACTTGACAAAATGCGTGAATTTTATCAGGTAATGCCAAAAAATACTTATATTTCTTCTATTGGAACAACTGGCTACGGCGAACATATCGTTAAAGCAGCACTTCATGCAGATTTCGGTGAAGTTGAAACTTTTGCCCATTTACGTGCTGCTCGTGAATTCTGTCCTGATGTATCTTGCGTTTTAGATATCGGTGGACAAGATATGAAATGTTTTTACGTTAAAAACGGTAATATTGGACAGATTATTTTAAACGAAGCTTGTTCTGCCGGTTGCGGTTCATTCATTCAAAACTTTGCTCAAGGGCTTAATATGTCTGTTAGCGATTTTGCCAATAAAGGTTTGTCGGCTAAAAATCCAGTTGATTTGGGTACTCGTTGTACAGTATTTATGAATTCACGTGTAAAACAAGCACAAAAAGAAGGAGCATCAATCAGTGATATTTCTGCCGGTATTGCTCTTTCTGTCATAAAAAATGCTTTATTTAAAGTTATGCAAGTAAAAGATACAGATGAACTTGGCGACAATATTGTTGTTCAAGGTGGCACATTCTACAATGATGCTGTACTTCGTTCTATAGAACTTTTATTACACAAAAATGTAATTCGTCCAGATATTGCAGGTCTTATGGGTGCTTATGGTATTGCTCTTTTAGGCATGGAACGCAAGCAACAAACTTCTAATGTTTTGACTAAACAAGATTTAATTGATTTCAAAATTGAAACAAAATCTTATCGTTGTCATGGTTGCGGTAATAGTTGCTTAATCACAATGCAAATATTCCCAGACGGCAATCGTTACTACACAGGCAATAGATGTGAACGCGGTATTGGTAAACATATTGATAAAGAAGTAAAAGCTCCTAACATTTATCAATATAAATATCATCGTTTATTTGATTATTACAAACCGCTTGTAAATGCTATACGTGGTCGTATCGGTATCCCACGTGTACTTAATATGTATGAAGATTTCCCATTCTGGTTTACCTTCTTTACTACACTTGGCTTTGAAGTTGTTTTATCTGGCAAATCTTCTGCTCAATTGTATTGTAAAGGTATGTCGACAATTCCATCGGACTCACTTTGCTATCCTGGTAAACTTGTACATGGGCATATTATGGACTTAATCGATAAGGGTATTGATACAATTTTCTATCCATGTATTCCATATAATATAAAAGACCCACTTCATGCTTCAGATAATAACTACAACTGCCCAATCGTCGCATCATACGCTGAAAATATCCGTGCCAACATGGATATCTTACGTCAAAAAAACATTAATTTTATTCAACCGTTCTTGCCAATAAACGATAAAAAATCTATGATTAGACGTTTACACGAACAATTACCTTTTGACATTCCTAAAAAAGAATTAGCTGAGGCTGTAGAAAAAGCTTATGCTGAACTTGACCACTACAAAAACGATATACGCAAATTCGGCGAAAAGACTATTGCTGAAGCTACTGCTAAAAAACAACCAATCGTAGTTTTAGCTGGACGACCTTATCATATTGACCCAGAAATCAATCATGGTATTCCTGAAATGATACAATCTTACGGTATTGCCATTATTTCTGAAGACTCACTTTATCACCTTGATTGCCCAGAAGATGCCCTTGATATTGTCAACCAATGGAGTTATCATGCTCGTCTTTATCACGCAGCAAGTTACGTTGCTCGCCACGATAATATGACACTTATTCAATTTAGTTCTTTCGGTTGTGGTCTTGATGCTATAACAACAGGTCAAGTACGTGAAATCTTAGAACAACATGGCGATATCTACACCATGATAAAACTCGATGAAGTCAGCAATCTTGGAGCTGCTCGTATTCGTATTCGTTCATTAATGGCTGCTTGGAAATACGGTTTTTCTCAAATTGATGAACTTGAACCGCCAAAACAACGTGCTTACTTCTCTAAAGAATGTCAAAGTGAACATACTATTTTAGCTCCGCAAATGTCACCAAAACATTTTGACTTTATTCAACAAGCTTGTAAAAAATCTGGTATGCGTATTGTTATTCCAGATATGCCTACACAAGAAGATGTAGATTTAGGTTTACGTTATGTAAATAATGATATGTGCTATCCAGCAATCATTGTTATCGGTCAACTTTTAAAAGCATTAAAATCAGGTAAATATGATGTTAATAATACATCTATTATGCTTTTCCAAACCTGTGGTGCTTGCCGTGCTACAAATTATTTAAACCTCATGCGCAAAGCATTGCAAAGTGCAGGTCTTAGCCAAGTTCCTGTATTTGCCTGTGTCGGTCGTGAAACAGATGATTTCCATATCAAAACAGAAGTTTGGATTGATATCGTAAAATCTATCGTTTATTCCGATTTATTAATTCGTCTTTCTAATCGTACTCGTCCTTATGAAAAAGTACCAGGTTCAGCTGATATGCTTTATAATAAATGGCGCAAAATTTTCATTGATGAACTCGATAATGGCAACTACTTCAAATTCAGTAATAATATAAAAAATGCTGTTAAAGAATTTGACAATCTTGAACTTGACGAAAATATTAAAAAGCCAAAAGTTGGTATCGTCGGCGAAATTCTTGTAAAATATCATCCTACTGCTAATAACCATGTAGAAAAAATATTAGCTGAAGAAGGTGCTGAAGTTGTAACACCTGATTTAATGGACTTCTTAATGTACATGGCTTTTGATGATATCATCAAGTATAAAATGCTCGACGGAAAATGGATTGAAAAAGCAAAATCAGAAATCTTTATCAAAGTACTAGAATTTTTCCGCAAGCCAATGCGTAAAGCACTTCGTGCAAGTAATCGCTTCAGTCCACCATATACCATCAAACAAATTGCCGAACTTACTAAACCACACGCTTCACTGGGTAATATGGCAGGTGAAGGCTGGTTCTTAACCGGTGAAATGGCAAAACTCATTCAAGAAGGCGTAAAAAATATCATCTGCCTACAACCATTTGGTTGTCTGCCAAACCATATAACTGGTAAAGGCATGATACGAGAACTCATGCGTACAAATGATGATGTAAATATTGTTGCTATTGATTGTGATGCTGGTATTAGTGAAGTAAATCAATTAAATCGTATAAAATTAATGCTCTCTGTTGCTAAAGAAAAAATAGCACAACAAAGTAATAGTGCAATATAAAAAAAATGCTATCGCATATTTAATTTATGCGATAGCATTTCTTTTATCTATTTTCCATAATACTGTTCATCAGATACTTGTTCCATCCAATTTACATTTGAACCATCTACAGTTTCACAAAGCGAAATATGAGTCATTTTAGTATTATAACCACCACCATGCCAATGTTTAACACCTGGTGGACACCAAACAACATCACCTGGATTAATCACCTGAATAGGTTGTCCCCATTCTTGAGTCAAGCCTTGTCCTTCTGTCACTACTAGTATCTGTCCTTTTGGATGAGTATGCCAAGAAGAATGTGTACCTGGTTCAAAAGTTACATAAGCACCGCTAATATTTCTGTCGTCAATATTATTAAAAAGTGGTTCAATAATTACATTACCATTAAAAATACTTGTAGAACCTTTAACTGCCTCTTGCTGACCATTATATGTAATCGTCTGATATGGCGCTTGAGCAGCTAATCCTATTGTACCTGTTAAACAAGTCGAAAGAGCCATAGCCCCTGCAATTAATAATTTTTTGTACATAAAGTCAACCTCCTTTCTTTCTATTGTAAATTTAAATTCATTATATAAATTTGAGTTGACTCCATGTCAATATTTTTAAAAGAAGTGTCGCACTTGGATTGACAATTTATCTTATAAATATCCTTATAAAAAATTTTTAAAAAAAATGTCAAAAAGTCAAAAATTTTTATTGACTTTTTGACTAATTTGAGTATAATAATAATTGTAAGAACGATAAAGGCTTACGAGAGAAGCTCTTAGATGAATTCTTACCAGTAATTTTAATAATAACAAATACGAACTTAAAAATTTAACAAGTTCGTTTTTCCTAAAATCAAGTTTGACTTTTTGACTTTGGGATTTGTTATTAAAAATGGAGGTTTTCTTTATGTTTGGTTTAGTTCCTTTTGCAAAAAATCTTTCTAAAGATGATGACTTTAATAGTTTATTTAATATGTTTGATGAACCGTTTTTCCACAATACATTATCACCGTTTTCTAATACTAAATCTTTTAAAGTTGATGTCAAAGATACAGGTAATGCTTATGAACTTTCCGCTGAACTTCCTGGTATCAAAAAAGAAAACATCTCTTTAAATTACAATAATGGTTATTTAACTATAAAAACAGTTATAGATAAAAAAGAAGAACAGCCTGCTGATGATAAATCTACAGAAAAAGCTAAAGAAACATATCTACGCCATGAACGTTATTACGGCGAAATGCAACGTAGTTTCTATATTGATGATATTGACAGCGCTAACATTAAAGCCACTTACAAAGATGGCATTTTAACGGTTACACTGCCAAAAGCTACTAAAAAAGAAACAGCCACAACTATTAATGTTGACTGATTTTTTAAGAATTTAATTTGACTTTTTGATTTTAAACATTCGTTTTAAATATATTGGAGGTTTGCCTTATGTTCGGTTTAGTTCCTTTTACTTTTAATCATCCTGCTAATAAAGAAGAAAATAAAATTCCTTCTATTTTCGATATTTTTGATGAACCATTTTTCCAGAATACATTTTCACCTATATCTTCAGCTGTAAAATCTTTCAGTGTAGATGTAAAAGATACTGGTGATAATTATGAACTCACTGCTGAACTTCCTGGTGTAAAAAAAGAAAATATTTCTTTAAGCTACGATAAAGATTATTTAACTATCAAAGCTACTGTAAATAAAGAAGAAAAACCTGCTGAACAGGCTGAAACTAAAGATAAAGTAGATGAAAAATATTTACGCCGTGAACGTTACTATGGTGAAATGCAACGTAGCTTCTACATTAATGATATTGACAGTGCTAACATTAAAGCCGCTTACAAAGACGGTATTTTAACGGTTACACTTCCAAAAGCTACTAAAAAAGAAACAGCAACAACTATTAATGTTGACTGATTTTTTAAGAATTTAATTTGATTTTTTGATTTTAAACATTCGCTTTAATATATTGGAGGTTTGTCTTATGTTTGGTTTAGTTCCTTTCATGTTTAATCGTCCTGCAAATACAGAAGAAAATACATTCCCATCCGTTTTTGATGTTTTCAATGATCCATTCTTTAAAAATGCTTTTGCTCCAATGCAAAACATGAATTCTTTTAAAGTTGATATAAAAGATACTGGTGATAATTATGAACTCACCGCTGAACTTCCTGGAACAAAAAAAGAAGATATTCAACTTGACTATAAAAATGATTACTTAACTATCAAAGCTGTAACGAATAAAGAAGCTGATAACAGCGATCCTCAACATAATTATATTTGCAAAGAACGCTATTATGGCACAATGCAAAGAAGTTTTTATGTTGGTCAAATCGATAAAGAAAATGCTAAAGCAGAATATACTGATGGCATTTTAAAAATTACTTTACCAAAAACTACTATCTCTTCCTCTAGTCAAATAAATATTGACTAATTAATATAATAAATAAAAATGCCCGTTTATATTAGGTTTCGCCTATATAAACGGGCATTTTTTTATTTAAGCTTTAATAAAGTTTTAACAACTTTTTTCAATGTATCAATTTCGCCAACATTGCCTGGAAAAATAATATATGGTATTTGCGGAAATTTACTATTTTCATCCGTTTGCCAAACGGGTATACCTGGTTGTATTTGTCCTAAAACTTTTGCTTTTGTCACCTTCAATGCCTTAGTACCTACATCACTAGATGTTATACCACCCTTTGCTACTACAAAAGCTGGCACAACATTTAATTTTCCCACTAAAGATTGTACAGCATCAGAAATTTTTACAGAACGTATTAACGCTTGTTCTTTTGTATCATCTTTTAATGTTAATAATGTCCTTTTTGTATATACAACAACTGTTCTTCCATTTTTTATAATATTTTCTTCTAAATCTATAACTCTATCTACTTCTTTAACAAATTCCGTTTCATTTAAAACTAAATCCGAATTAAATTCTATAAATTCAAGTTCCTTTATATCTTTCAATACTTCTAATTGCTTTGTTGTTTTTGCTGTATGAGAACCAATTACGATAATACCGCCATTTGAAGTATCTTTTTTTATCAAATCATCATATTGCAATAATGGCTTATCACTGATTGCTCCTACTACTTTTACTAGCCCTGCCGCACTACGAAAAATGAATTTTTTACCTTCATTCATAGCTTCATATAAAGCTATAGCAAATACTTTTAAATCACAATCATCAATAGCATTGACTATTACTTTGCCAAAATTTTCCACACTACATAATTGTTTTTTTATTTTAGCAAAATCTTGCTTACGCAAATCATCTAAAGCAATACATACTACATCTTTAGCTTTATATTTACCCTGTGTTTTTTCTTCTATATATTCCGTTAAATCTGACGAACTATAACCAAAAGTTTTATCTTTAGCAAATTCTGTTTCACCAGCTGGCACTAATTCTTCACCATATTTAACATAATGAACATTATTTAATGTAAATCGTCCACCTTCTTTAAAATATGGACAGAGAATTTCTCCATCAATAAGTTCATTACTATATAATCTTATTTGTTCTTTTAAAATTTCTGTTTCCAATGGATAATGACCGCGTAATGTTGAATCACTTCTACTTATTATAATATAAGGTACATTTAATTCTTTAGATACCCTAGCTATTGTTCTTCCTATTTCCTCATGTACTTTTTTAGTTTGTTCCACCGTAAAAGCTCTTGAGTTTGTCAATATATAAAACAATTTATCATTTTGCTTAAATCCTTGTTTTATACTCTCATATTGCCAATTTGTATAAACTGATACATCATGTACAGTCTGTACACCAGTTGGGTCATCATCTAAAACAACAATTTTATGTTTGTCATTTTTAACAGATTCAATTAATGATTGATTTAATTGAAATAAATTATTCGGTACTTCATACGACATCAAAACATCTGCACTTATCGTTTTTATATTAGTCATATTATGCCTTCTATCACTTTATGTTAAAATATTCTCTCGCTTCACTAGCACTCATTGGGGCTTTATCCATGGCATGAAGTAAATGAACTGTTTTTTCTACAAGCGGTAAATTGCTTTCCACTGTAGTATTTTCATCTAAATAATTACTATCTTCAAAACCAATTCGTACTGTCTTAGCTCCCATGCCAAGTGCTGCCGCAATAATACCAAAATCACGTCTATTAGCATGAGTAATTCCCCAAATAGCTTTAGGTGGTATCATACTAATCATATTCGCCAAAGCTTTAGGAGTCGGTGGAGCTTCTCCTTTATGACCTAATACTATACTAAATAATACAGGTTCTTTAAACTTATATTCTGCCATCAATTCTTCCATAGTATATGTATGACCAATCTCAAATACTTCTACTTCTGGAGTTTTTCCTGTTTTTAAAATTTCTTCTACACAATATTTAACATCATCTATAGGATTGCAATATACTGCTTTACCTAAATTCGTTGAACCTACATTTAATGAGCATGCTTCCACTAAATCAGAATACAATGGTACACATCTTTCTTTAATCGTTAAAGTAGAAACTCCACCAGTCGATACTTCTATTATGATATCACTATCTTTACGAATAAGTTCTAAAGTTTTATTTAAAATACTCATATCAGTTGTAAGATTGCCTTGTTCATCTCTTACATGTAAATGAACCATTGCCGCTCCAGCTTTCCAGCAATCAATTACATCTTTAGCTATTTTTTCAGGAATTATATTTTTATCGGTAGCTGCTACTGGTGCTACAGAAATCATAACTTTATCCATATTGACACATCCTTTATCTGTCAGCAGATAATTTATTTTACCATTGACCAATAAATATAATGCGATTTAATTGCATTATCTATTTTATCTACTGACTTACTCTCTAATATATCTAAAACTTCTTCATGCAATTTAAAAAACCGTCCTATATCATCATTATCAATAAACTTTTTTATAGCTTCAATTCGAGTCTTTTTAGTAATCAAATTCACATATGAACCAATACCACGCAATAAATCATTATTTGTTATTTCTAACAACGCATTATGAAAAGCTATATCTGCATCAAATATTTTTTTCGCTTCTGCGCCATTTTTTTCAATATCTGTACGTAAATTTTCAATTATCTTTCGTGCTGGCTCTAACTCGTATTTATATTGCATTTTTTCAATAATTAAATGCAATACGCCATCATCTAAAATTTTACGCAACTCAATAACCTGATTAGCAGCATTTTCTTGCAATATAATGCCATACAATACAGGATATAGCATTTTATCATTATACCCTTTAGCTACAAATGTTCCTTCAGCTCTTTTAATAATTAAAACACCATATGCTACTAATATTTTTATTGCTTCTCTGACTGAGTTTCTTCCTACATTCATAGTTTCACAAAGTTGAGCTTCTGTAGGTATTTGATCTCCTGGTTTTAATTCTCCATCTATAATTGCATTTACAATATTATCTACTATTTTTTCAACAACAGTCTTACTGCCAATTTCCTTGAATATAGCTTTGTCAACCATATTAAACCTCCTCATAACACAATGCTACTTTTTAGTATATATTATAACAAAGCCTAATACAATTAACGAAAACCTATATTAAATAAATAATTATTTCGCCTGTTCTGCTTTTTCTGCTCTAGCACGGAAGAAACTTGCTACCATAGGACCTGTTATATTATGCACTAAATTAAAAATAGCTGCTGGTATAAAAGCAAGAGGTGCTAAGTGTGCAATTGCAAGTGCCATTGCCAAGCCACCATTTTCCATACCAATTTCAAAAGAAATAGCTTTTGCCTTAAATTCTGGCATACCTACAGCACGAGCTGCTAAAAAACCTGTACAAAGACCTATTAAATTATGCAAAATAACAGCCACAAAAGCAATCCATGCTACATCAGCAAAAGAAGATGCACTAAGAGAAAAGCCCGAGCTAGTCGTTACAAAAATTGCAATTAAAGAAACAATTGGTACAATAGGTTGAATTTTATCAACAAAATTTGAAGCATACTTTCTAATTAAAATACCTAATCCTACTGGAATTAACACTATTTTTAAAATATCTAATAAAATTGCCTGTGTATTTACTTCAATCATCGCTCCTGCTAAAAATGTAAATATGAATGGTGTAACAAACGGAGCAATTATTGTATTTACTGAAGATACAGTGACAGAAAGAGCCGTATCACCTTTAGCTAAATATGTCATAACATTTGAAGCAACACCACTTGGACAGCATCCTACTAAAATCATGCCAACTGCTAATACTTCTGGTAAACCTAAAATTTTTGTCAAAACTAAGGCTACAAAAGGCATAATCATATAACGCAATACAATTCCCCAAAAAACATCTTTTGGTCTTGTAAGTACTAATTTAAAATCACTTACCGAAGTAGATAAACCCATACTGAGCATTACTGCCATAATACAATAAGAAACATACGCTGATAATGGTTTAAATGGTTCAGGATAAACATATGCTGCTGCTGCACCTAAAACTATCCACAATGTAAAGTATTTCATCATAAACTTTACAAACTTGCCTAACGTTTCTAACATCTTACTTCCCCCCTATTTTTACAAATAATTTTTAATATCGTAGTTTATAGCACAAACGATATACTATAAACTACGATTTTTTTTATCTATTATTTCATTAATCCTTTTTTTATTAACGCTTCTTTTAAAGCAATAGCACCAAAACGTGGGCTAGATAAAACAGGTTTATTATATTTTTGATGAATATATTCTTCACAATATGCCATAGAACCCTGAGCAAATAAAATTACATCTACTTTATCAATAATTTCACCTGCGTATTTTGTCATTAATTCTTTAAATTGTTCTTGATCTAAACCAAAACCACCTTCTACTAAAACATCAACTAATTCAACTTCTCTATTCATTTCACGAGCCAATCTAAGAACAGTATTTTTAGTAGGAATTAATGTACTTGAAAGTGTAGCCATTACTCCAATTCGTTTACCTTGTTTTACTGCTTCACGACACATTTCTTCATCAATTCTCACAATAGGAATACCAATATATTTTGCTAAATCCTGACAAGCATCAGCTACTTCACCTACTGAAGAACAAATATTTAAAATAGCGTCTGCGCCGTCTTGCATTGCTTGCATAAACATAGTAACCAATCTAGCAGCAGGAGCAACGGTTACATTATTATGTTCAGCTACTTCTGCAATAATGGATGGATCTTTATAATTCATTATTTCGACATCATCACCAAGTTGTTTTTTTACTTCTACATTAACCATTTCAATAAGTTCTGGTGTTACTCCCGTATAAACTAAACCGATTTTCATAAAAATCTACCTCCTTAATATTATATATTACATTATACATCCTACGTTATATCTTTAATTATAATATAGCATAACATAAATCTAAAGTAAAGTATATTTTTGTATTTTTAAATTTGTTTTAATTTTCATTTTTTATTAAATAAAAAAGAACACTTGCGTATAAACACAAATGTTCTAAATTTATTTATCTATTTATAAGTTTAAGCTATCTATCCATTTCTTTACAGACGATGCACTTTCTCGACTACTCATTCGTTTACCGTCTTTCCATTTAGTTGTAACAGAACATGATTTCTTCAATATATTATTTGTATTTCCCATACTGCTACCGCCAGATGTTGCAAACGGTATTATGGTCTTATTAGAAAAATCATAACTTTCAATGAAAGTTTGAATTATACGTGGTGCAACATACCACCAAATAGGGAAGCCAATAAATACTGTATCATACTCTTCCATATTATCTACTTTACCAACAATTGCAGGACGAGAAGTTATATCGTTCATTTCTTTTGTACTACGACTTTGTTTATCATTCCAATTCAAATCTGCAGAAGTATATTTTTGTTCTGGCGTAATTTCATATAAATCACCACCTGTTACTTCTGCAATTGTTTTGGCTAATTTTGCCGTTTGACCACTCGCTGAAAAATAAGCTACTAATGTTTTCATATATATCCTCCTTGTCAAAAGCAAATTCTAAAATTCCTTTTCAGGTATACTTTTATCTTACCTCTTTAAGCCTACTCAAAGTCAAGCGACCAAATTAAATTTATCATTCATCAAAAAGCTAAACATATTTTAATTTAAACATTTTATTTCTTCGGCATGAAAAAATTTTTTATATCTACTTTTTCTATTTCTAATAAAGCTATTTTCTTATCTAATCCGCCACCGTATCCTGTCAAATTGCCAGTTGCTCCTACAACACGATGACACGGCACGATTATTGATATAGGATTATGCCCCACTGCTCCACCTACTGCTTGAGCTGAAAATTTCGTCATATTTCTTTTCTTATTAAAAGATGGTGGTGCTGTACGAATTTTATGTTTTAAATTTCTAAAAAACAATTTATAAGCACAGTCTATTCTTTGAGTTATATCTTGAATAGCTTGCGAGCCTACTTTTTTAAAATAGCTAAATTTACCTATTTTCTTAAGTTTAGTTAAATGTTTTTGAAGCGTATAGATATTAAGAGATTTTTTAAATAAACGATAATATCGCTTATTTAAAGCAATACAGTGATTGTAGATAATTCCGGCTATATTAATAACTTTATGAAGTT
>C._urophasianus_2_cecum__coassemble_175_pt1 | contig 15793 bp, 14 predicted proteins | sample C__urophasianus_2_cecum__metabat2_low_PE_006 | metagenome-assembled genome bin C | reverse complement strand
TTTCAGAAATAAGCTTAGAAAGAACTTCATTATATTTACCAAAGTGAGAAGAATTTTTACGACGTTTAATATAGCTATTATGAATAATAGTAGAATGGTGACGATGTAAAAATTTAGCAATAAAACGAGTAGAATAACCTAAAATAGAAAGAACCTCTATACGAATACTTAAGATATGGTAAGATAATGAGTCTTTTAACTTTTTAGATGTCGCACTTTATTATACAATCTATCATTTATCATTCTTCCTTTATCTGCTTTGATTGCATTTTCTCAGATAAGTTTTCATTTAATATCTTCAAAACTTTCGTTACTACTTGTAATAATCTATCTTTATTAAGCTTCGTTATTTTTATTTGAATACTATTTTGTCCTGGTACCATTTTTATTAATGTACCAAATTCAGCTTTTAATTTAATTATATTTTCTGACTTAATATTCGGTTCATCTGTCATCGCAAATTCTACAAAATTCGTTTTTTCCGTAACAGATTTTATACCTAAATCACGCGCATAATTTTTAATACGCGCTATTTGCATTAATTTTTTTACTGGTTCCGTCATCTCTCCAAAGCGGTCGATAAGCTCTTCTTCTAAATGAACAGCATGTTTTTCATTGCGAATTGCCGCAATGCGTTGATATATTTCAATTTTATTCGTTGCGTCGCTAATATATCCACCATCAAGATAAGCATCCGTTTTAAGCTCAATGACTGGTTCTACTTTTTCTTTTGGTGGTTGACCTGTTTTAATCGTTTCGACTGCTTCTTCTAATAAATGACAATACATTTCAAAACCAACACTTGATATATGACCGTGTTGTTGTGCGCCCAATAAATCACCAGCACCGCGAATTTCTAAATCACGCATAGCAATTTTAAAGCCTGAACCAAGTTCAGCAAATTCTTTTATTGCCTGTAATCTTTTTTCTGCCGTTTCAGATAAAATTTTATCTTTCTGATAAATAAAATACGCAAACGCCATTTGTTTGGAACGACCAACCCTACCACGCATTTGATATAATTGTGACAAACCGAAATTATCGGCATTATAAATAAGTATAGTATTGGCATTCGGTACATCTAATCCGTTTTCAATGATGCTCGTAGCTATAAGCATATCATATTTGCCTTCATAGAAATTGAGCATAGCACGCTCTAATTCTTCTTCACTCATTTGACCATGTGCCACACCTATTTTTATATCTGGCAACATAGAAGATAAATGTAAATACATTTTGCCAATACTTTCAATGCGATTGTAAATGAAATAAACTTGCCCACCTCGACGCACTTCACGTTTTATCGCATCACGAATAATCATATCGTTATTTTCAATTACATATGTTTGTACAGGAAAACGTTCTTGCGGTGGCGTTTCAATAATACTCATATCACGCGCACCTACTAATGACATATGCAAGGTACGTGGTATTGGTGTAGCACTCAATGATAATACATCAATATTTTTACTAATACGTTTAATTTTTTCTTTTTGTTTTACGCCAAAACGTTGTTCTTCATCAACAATTAAAAGACCTAAATCTTTAAATTTTACTTTTTTATTATTGAGAATAGCATGTGTGCCGATTAATATATCAATCTGTCCCATAGCTAAATCTTCAAGTGTCTTTTTTTGCTCTTTAGGACTATTAAAACGACAGATAATGCCTATATTCGGGCCAAATCCCTTAAATCTATTTGTAAATGTATTGTAATGCTGTTGTACTAATACAGTTGTCGGCACAAGTACAGCTACCTGTTTACCACTCATCACCGCTTTAAAAGCAGCACGAATAGCAACTTCTGTCTTGCCAAAACCTACATCACCGCAAAGTAATCTGTCCATTGCTACAGGTTTTTCCATATCTGCTTTTATCTCTTGAATGGCTCTTAATTGGTCTGGTGTCTCTTCATACGGGAAAGCATCCTCAAATTCTTTTTGCCATGGTGTATCAGGTGCAAAAGCAAAACCTTTGCCATTTTTACGTTGAGCATATAAATTTATTAAATTCTTCGCTATATTTTCTACTGAAGCTTTTGCTTTCGTTTTTGCCTTTTTCCATGCGGTACTATTCATTTTAGAAAGGCGTGGTACTTCGCCTTCCGAGCCGATATATTTTTGGATTAAATGTACTTGGTCAGTCGGCACAAATAATTTATCTGTACCACTATATTTTATATGTAAATAATCTCTGTGTACATTGCCGATTGTTAATGTTTCTACACCGAGATATTTACCAATACCATGATTTACATGAACAACATAATCACCAATATTAATATCACGAAAATGAGCTATTTTCCCTTCTAAACTTTTAGCTGATTGGCGTGGTTTCAACTTTTTCTTTTGTCGACCGAGAATATCTTTTTCAGAAATCACAACTAAATGTGATTGCGGAAATTCAAAGCCATTTAATATGGAACCAACAACAAACGTTACCATTTTATCGGATAATTCACTAGGATTTTCACTACGTGATATCGGAATGTTATTTTGCTGTAAAATATCTTGTAGATAATGTATTTTTTCTTTATCACCTAAACAGATTAAAATCCTGCTTTTTTGCTCTAACCAATTTTTTAATTCTTCACATAATAAGTGCATTTGGCGTTGGAATGGCGCTGTTGATTTAACTGCTACACTGACTAAATTATCTACTTCTGTATCGGGAATACGTTGCATCATGAGTGATACAAATAATACATTATGCTTTTTAGCCGCACTTAAAATATCATTCCATTCATATACCAAATCTTTTATTTCTGGATTTTCTTTGATATTTGCCAATACCGCTTCTTTTAAATGCAGTGGTTCATCTAAAATTACTGTACAATTTTCATGCAAGTATGACAAAAATAATGCTGGTGTACCAAATGAATCAGTACGCATGAGTGGCAAGATATTACATTTAGCAATACTTTTTACTGAACGCTGTGTATTTATATCAAATTCACGAATAGACTCAACTTCATTATCAAAGAATTCTATACGCAATGGCAATTCCAAATTAATTGGATAAACATCAATAATTCCGCCACGTGCACTGAATTGACCAAATTGTTCTACTTTATCCGTATGTTCATAACCAAGTGATACCAATTTTTCTAAAAGTTTGCCATAGTTATATTCTTTTGTAATTTCTAATTGAATACTCGCATTTTCAAAATCTTGACGTGACATATCCTTTTGCATAGCTGCTTGAGCTGAAACAAGAATAATACTTTTTTCTTGTCGTACTAATTGCCCCAATACCTGAATACGACGTGCTTTTAATTCGATACTTTTGGCACTGGCTGCTACATTTACTACATCAAGTGCAAGCAGTTCTAAAACTTCAACATCTTCTAAAAGTGATGTTAAATCGCTCATCCAATCTTCGATATTTTCTCTACCGTTTGTAATGATAATCGTCGTTTTAGGGTCATTATTATAACATGCCGCTACAATAGCATGTTTTTGCGAACCCGATACACCATAAATATAATTTTGTCCGCTTTTTTGCCCGAAATATTTGTAAACATCATTTAAGATAGGCTCTTTTGCTAATGCTGGAAATAGTATATTCATATTTACAAAACCCTCTCACTATATGTTAAAAAGGGGGCTGTACAAATATGCGTACAGTCCCTAATTTTTTTTTAGATTTTAATTATTTGCCCAAACTCAAAGCAGCTCTTACAAATTCACGGAATAATGGCTGTGGTCTATTTGGACGAGATTTAAGTTCTGGATGGAATTGTGAGGCTACAAACCAAGGATGATTTGGCACTTCTATTATTTCTACAAGACCGTTATCAGGACAAACACCAGCAACTACAAGACCTGCATCAGTGAGTGTCTGTTTAAATTCATTGTTAAATTCAAAGCGATGGCGATGACGTTCATGAATAAGCTCACTTCCATATGCTTCATACGTTTTTGTTCCTGGTGTTACTTGACAAGGATAAGAACCAAGACGCATTGTACCGCCTTTATCTACAACTTTAAGCTGGGAGGACATAAGAGCTATTACTGGATGAGTTGTATCGGTGTTAAATTCTGTACTATGTGCATCTTCCATGCCACATACATGACGTGCAAATTCAATTACAGCACATTGCATACCAAGACATAAACCAAGGAATGGAATATTATTTTCACGTGCATAACGAATAGCTGAAATCTTACCTTCTATGCCACGGTCACCAAAGCCACCTGGAACAAGAATACCTTTGCAACCTGCCAAAACTTCGGATAAATCTACATCATCGCCCTCGAGCTGTTCAGAATTTACCCATTTAATTTTTACTTCAGTGGAATTAGCAATACCTGCATGATGAAGTGCTTCTGTTACAGAAATATACGCATCTGGCAATTCTACATATTTGCCGACAACAGCAATTTTAACTTTAGTTTCTGGATTTTTGATACGGTGAACCATGCGTTCCCATTCTTCCATATGAGCTGGACGATAATCAAGTTGTAATTTTTCCAGAACAATTTTATCTAAGCCTTCTTTTTGCATCATTAAAGGCACTTCGTAAATAGTAGATGCAGTCATATTCTGAATAACAGCATTAGTGTCAACGTCGCAGAACAAAGCTAATTTTTCTTTCATATCTTCAGATAATTTTTGTTCTGTACGGCAAACGAGAATATCAGGCTGAATACCAATGCTACGGAGTTCTTTTACACTGTGTTGAGTCGGTTTAGTTTTAAGCTCACCAGCTGCTGAAATATACGGAATTAAAGTTACATGAATGTATAAAACATCATGTTTACTTACTTCTTTTTTTACCTGACGAATTGCTTCCAAAAATGGCAAGCTTTCAATATCGCCAACTGTACCACCAATTTCAGTGATAACTACATCTGCATCATCATGTGCACCAACAGCATATACACGTTGTTTAATTTCATTTGTAATATGTGGAATTACCTGTACTGTTTTACCAAGATAATCACCACGACGTTCTTTATTTAAAACAGACCAGTAAATTTTACCTGTAGTTACATTCGAGTTTCTTGTAAGATTGATATCAATAAAACGTTCATAATGTCCAAGGTCTAAGTCTGTTTCCGCACCATCTTCCGTTACGAAAACTTCCCCGTGCTGATACGGACTCATTGTTCCTGGGTCAATATTAATATATGGGTCAAATTTTTGAATAGTAACTTTGATACCACGGCTTTTTAACAAACGACCAAGTGATGCCGCTGTAATACCTTTACCCAAAGAAGAAACTACACCGCCAGTAACAAAAATATATTTTGCCATTAAAAAAAATCCTCCTCTAAAAATATAAACGTTTATTCTTTATCAACATCTTCTTGTATGCCTTCTAACAGTTTTGTACGGCGTCTACTAGAAAGGGCTTTACTTTTACTTGTTCCTCTGGAAGTGGAAACAGCTGTACTACGTTTTGTTTCTGGTGGGTTCCATTCCATAAGTCCCCACATACCATTACCTGTATATTGAAAACGGCTATCCATATTTATAAGTGTATATACTTCAGAAATAGCAGTCGACAAAGATTGTACTGGTTTGCATTTCTTTTCAATAACTTCCATTATAAGGTCTTTATAAAAAATAGGTTTATTTGCCAAAGCCAAAACATAATATGCTACATCAGTTTCCGAACTATGTACAAAATCCATAAAAAATTCCTCCTTGAATTTTACTTTCTGCAATATTTTCTGCAATATATTACATTTTTTCTGGCGCACTTACGCCCAAAATGCCCAATCCATGTGCTAGAACATATTTTGTTGCCATACAAAGTGCCAAACGTGCCTGTGCTAATTTATCATCAACACCCAAAATACGGCATTTATTATAAAAACTATGAAACATTGATGCCAAATCATGCACATATGCCGCAATACGATGAGGTGCTTTATTTTTTGCAGCTAATGCTATTTCATCTGGATAAGACAATAACTTTTTAATTAAAGCAATTTCTGCCTCATCTGTCAGGAGCGATAAGTCAGGATTTTCCTTTATTTTAATACCAGCTTCTTTCATCTGGCGGAAAATACTACAAATACGTGCATGAGCATATTGTACATAATAAACCGGATTTTCATTAGACTGTGATTTTGCTAAATCTAAATCAAAATCAAGCTGACTATCAAGTGAACGCATGATAAAGAAGAAACGAGCTGCATCTGTTCCTACTTCTTCAATTAATTCAGCAAGGGTTACGCTTTGACCTGTACGTTTAGACATTTTAACTAATTCACCATTACGATACAAACTAACCATTTGCAATAAAAGGACTTCCAAATTATCAGGATTATAACCAAGAGCTGCCATCGCTGCTTTTACACGGCAAACATAACCATGATGGTCTGCACCCCATATATTAATGAGCTTATCAAATTTACGTTCAAATTTATTGTTATGATAAGCGATATCTGCTGCTAAATACGTAGGAACGCCATTATCACGAATAACTACACGGTCTTTATCATCACCATATGCTGTAGATTTGAGCCATTTTGCCCCATCTTTTTCATACATATTGCCATTATCCATGAGTTTTTGACATACAGCATTTATTGCATCTGGATGAAGTGTTCTTTCACTAAACCATACATCAAAATGCACATTAAAATCAGCTAAATCTTCTTTTAAAGCTGATAATTTTTCTTTAAGTGCCAGTTCTTTAAAAATACTCAAGCGTTCTTCATCGCTCATATGCAAATATTTATCGCCATCTTTAGCGATAATACGCTGTGCCGTATCAATAATATCATGACCATGATAGCCATTTTCTGGAAATTCCACTTCTTTACCTAAAAGTTCCAAATAACGTGCATTGACAGAAGCTGCCAAATTATTAATCTGATTACCTGCATCATTGATGTAATATTCACTAGAAACATTATAACCGGCAACTCGCATAAGATTTACAAGCGCACTACCAAATGCAGCACCACGACCATGACCAACATGAAGTGGCCCAGTTGGATTAGCACTTACATATTCAATCTGAATACGTGGTACATCACGTTTTTCTAAATTGCCATACTGATTTCCCTGTTTTAATAAATTTGCCAAAGAAGCATAAATAACATCAGATTTTAAATAAAAATTAATAAATCCTGGACCAGCAATAGCTGTTTTTTCTAAAAAAGGAGCATCTAAACGATTTACAATTTCCTCAGCGATTTTTCGCGGTGCAGTATGAAAAACTCTCGCTGATTGCATAGCAATATTAGATGCAAAATCACCCAACTCTTTTTTTGGTGGAACTTCCAAAACAATTTGCGGTAAATCGCCTTCCAGAAGAGCTTTTTCAGCAATGGCTTTTTGGGCTGCATCTTTAATAGCCTGTATAAGCAAATCTTTAGTATCCAATTAAAATCCTCCTATAATACATAATATATTGTAACAAACTTTCAAATTTAGTTGACTGGTTGAAGTTTAATAATTAATTCATTATCACCTTGCCAACTACCATTTATATATATAGCATAATCTATCTCAATGATGCGATTTTTAGCATCAGAAATCATATTAAAGCGATGCGTTTTAACTGTTAGTTGTAATTTGCCATAAGGCGTTTCATAATCGCTATGACTTGTTTGACCTCTAGCAAATAATTGTTGTTGCTTTACACCGCCATTTCGCGTCAACGCCAAAAAATCTTCTCCAATTTTAAGCATTGTAGAAGTTTCTTGTTTATCGACTAAATCTGTCTCTTTGTATATGATATAGGAAATACCATTCTTTACATAATGATTAGCTAGTGCTTTTGTCTTTACAGTATTTTCCTCAGTACCTTTTTGTTTACTGTTAATTTTAACAATAATTTTGTTCATTCAAATCTCCCTATAAATACACTATGCACTATTATAACTTAATCCTTATACCTTGCCAACAGTATTTATAATTTATCCTTGAAATTTAGCAATAAATTTTTTAATCATTTTCACAGGACGATACGACTCTTTCGCTTTGCGCAAGCCCTCTAGCCCCATATCTTCTTCACGGTTAATATATGTCATATCTGCCCATTCATTTTCTACAAATGCTTGATTAATAGCAGTATAAGCGCCATTTACATTTGGGTCAGCTTTTTCTACATGAATTACAGCCGTATCACTATTTAATGCTTCACCAAAAGTAAACGCCATAACTTTATTTACCATATAGATAGCACCACCTTTTAGTTTAAGCTGTTCAAAATTATTTAATACTTCAATTATCGCATCACGTTCTGCTTTGATAAATGGGTCATCAGGTGTAAGAGCTAATCTTTTTTTATACCAACCATTAATTGTAATCTTACATAATGTAATTATATCATTATTAATTGGTAAATACTGTGCTTCTGGATAATTTTTCCGGAAATTATTTAAATGATTTTTTTTCGAATGAAATTTTCTGCCTGATAATTTGATGAGGTCTACGGCATTATACACATAATCATATTCATCTCGGCTTGTTTCAAATTCAAATGTACCATTTGGATAAGATTTTAATTGTTCTACCACGTGTTCTTCTAAACCCGATAAAACGAATGGTAAATTTTGTTTAGCAAAATAATCTCTTAATTTGTCTATCGCTATAAATAATTTTTCATCTGTACAAAGTGGTTCTAAAGCAAAAGTTTCATTATTATATTGTGCAACAAAAAATAAAATATCATCTTCAATACACCACATAATATTAAACGGTTTGCGCCACATAAATAAATTAGTAAAATTCAAATGAGAATTTTCATGGTAATTCAGTCTAAAATATGGGTCTAATATATTTTTATCTTCTATCTTAATTTCCTGAAATAAAATAGTAATCACCTACTTTGTTTTTTTTAGATTAAACCTATATTTAATCTAATGATACATTATAACAAATTTCCCAAATCAATGCTAGTTTTATAATTCATTAATATCACCTCGTATTGATAAAGATAATAAAACAGTTATAATTGTAATAAGATATAAGTTTTATCATAAACATTATTGCTTTAAGGAGTGATATTTATGTATAGCCTACTTGTTCAAAAAGCATATGAAGGACGAAAAAATGCTTATATTCCCTATTCTCATTTTCCTGTTGGCGCTGCCGTCTTAGCTGAAGATAATAAAATTTATACTGGTTGCAATATCGAAAATGCTTCTTATGGTGCAACAAATTGTGCCGAAAGAACAGCTATTTTTAAAGCAATTTCGGAAGGTAATCGCACCATAAAAGCCATTGCTATCGTTGGCGTAGAAAACGATTATACTTACCCTTGTGGCATCTGTCGCCAAGTAATTGCTGAATTTGCTACAGCAGAAACCAAAATCATCTTAGGCAAAAGCCCTACTGAATATATGGTTAAAACCTTAGCAGAAATTTTGCCTGGTGCTTTTACTAAAAAAGATTTACAAAAATAATTAATATAAAAGGTGATATTATGTATAAATTCAAACGAATACATGTTATTGTAATGGATTCTGTCGGCATTGGTGAAGCTCCTGATGCTGATAAATTTGGTGATGTTGGTACAAATACATTACTTCATATTTCCCAAGCTAAACACGGTCTCAATTTACCTAATCTTGAAAAACTCGGTCTTTCTAATATTTGTAAATTAGAAGGCGTAAATATAGTTGATAAACCTTTAGGATATTATACCAAAATGCAGGAAGCTTCTTGCGGTAAAGACACTATGACGGGTCATTGGGAAATGATGGGGCTTTATATTGATAAACCGTTTCAAGTTTTTCCTGATGGATTTCCGCAAGATTTAATTAAACAAATAGAAGATTTTTCTGGTCGCAAAGTCATTGGTAATTGTCCTGCCAGCGGTACAGAAATTATCAAACAATACGGCGAACGCCAAATAAAAACAGGCGAACTCATTATTTATACTTCTGCTGACTCAGTATTACAAATTGCAGCACATGAAGAAATTATTCCACTTGAAGAATTATACAAAATCTGTCAATTCTGCCGTGATATCACCAAAGAAGGTAAATATCAACTCGGTAGAATTATCGCTCGCCCATATGTCGGCACTTGTAAAGAAGATTTCACTCGCACAGCTAACCGCCATGATTACGCCTTAAAACCATTTGGCAAAACGGTAATGAATAACTTACAAGACGCAGGTTTTGCCTCTATCGCTATCGGTAAAATTCGTGATATTTTTGACGGCGAAGGTGTAACATCTACCTTACGCACTGTTTCTAATATGGACGGCATGGACAAATTCATTAATTTATTAGATAAAGATTTTACCGGATTATCTTTTACTAATCTTGTCGATTTCGACGCTAAATTTGGACACCGTCGCAATCCTATCGGCTACGGCGACGCTCTAGAAGAATTTGATACTCGCCTTACAGAAGTTTTGGCTAAATTAAAAGATGATGACCTTCTTATAATAACGGCAGACCACGGCAATGACCCTACTTATAAAGGCACTGACCATACACGTGAATTTGTACCACTTCTTATTTATTCTCCTAAATTCACAAATTATGGTGAATTGCCATTACGTAAAACTTTTTCCGATATCGGCGCAACTATTGCTGAAAATTTTGCTGTTAAAATGCCTCAATACGGACAATCTTTCTTAAACAAATTAAATTAAAAGTTGGTGATTATCCATGCGAATGGTAGATATTATTGAAAAAAAACGAGATGGAAAAGCATTAACCACATCAGAAATAAATTTCTTTATTGAAGGTTATACTAAAGGCACTATTCCCGATTACCAAGCAAGTGCTCTTGCTATGGCAATTTACTTTCAAGACATGAATGACCGCGAACGTGCTGACCTCACACGTGCTATGGTAAATTCTGGCGATACGATTGACCTTTCTGCTATTGACGGCATTAAAGTCGATAAACATTCTACAGGTGGCGTTGGCGATACTACTACACTCGTTCTCGCTCCACTTGTCGCCTCTCTTAATATTCCCGTTGCCAAAATGTCTGGTAGAGGTCTTGGTCATACAGGCGGTACAATCGACAAATTAGAGTCCATCAAAGGTTTTCATGTCGAACTTACTAAAGAACAATTTATCAATCTTGTAAATAAAGATAAAATTGCTATTATGAGTCCTAGTGGCAATCTTACGCCTGCCGACAAAAAATTATACGCCCTTCGAGATGTAACGGGAACAGTTAATTCTATTCCACTTATTGCTAGTTCTATTATGAGCAAAAAAATCGCTGCTGGAGCTGATGCCATTGTACTTGATGTAAAAATAGGCGATGGTGCATTTATGAAGACCAAAAAAGATGCTGAAGAACTTGCTCATGCTATGGTACGTATCGGCAATAGGGTTGGTCGTAAAACAGTTGCCATTATCTCCGATATGTCTCAACCACTTGGTTTTGCCATTGGCAACGCTCTTGAAGTAAAAGAAGCTATTGAAACCCTGCAAGGCAAAGGTCCTAAGGATTTAACCGAACTTGTACTAACATTAGGCTCACAAATGGTGATTTTAGCTAAAAAAGCCAAAACTATACAAGAAGCAAAATCCATGCTTATAAATGCCATAAACAATGGCAAAGCTATTGCCAAATTTAAAGAATTTCTGCAAAATCAAGGTGGTGATATATCTATTGTAGATGATACGACTAAATTACCGCAGGCAAAATACAAAATCGAATTACCAGCGCCAAAATCTGGCTATATTGCCCGCATGGTAGCAAATGAAATAGGCGTTGCTTCAATGTTACTTGGAGCAGGTCGTGCCACCAAAGAAGATACAATTGATTTTGCTGTTGGTATCGTTTTGCATAAAAAAGTAGGCGACAAAGTAACAAAAGGAGAAAGCCTGCTCACTATTTATAGCAATCGGGAAAATATTACTGAAGTAAAACAAAAACTTTATGACAATATTTTTATTGAAGATAGTGCTTCTGCGCCTAAATTAATTCATACCATTATAACGGATTAAAAAAGGTTCTATAATAATGTTGAGGTTAGAGAAAATTCTCTTACTTCAGCATTTATTTTTTTGCCAAAAAAAGAAGTATAATCTAATTCTTTTCGGTAAAATATAATTGCTAAAAAACATTTTAGAAAGGAATAATATTTATGCTTCAAATACAACTTTTACTAAATTTAAAAGATGTTTCTATTATTAATTTTAATTCTCATAGCTTTACTATCTCCTTACCTCACAAGTTTCATACTTGTCCTTGTTGTACTAAACGTTTCACTGAGTATATTCCCTTTTTAGATAAGTACCAACGCATGACTATTTCTATGATTAAGTTTATTATTAGCCAACTTCATTTTTCTAAATCTGTATCTTCTATCGCCAGAGAAAATAATATTTCTGTATCTACTGTTCTTCGTTTTTTAGACAAAATATCTGTCCATAAACCCGTTTGATTTTGCGTTATTTCAATTTGTATTAGTGGCAAACCATTAATCAAAATAGTAACATCATAACGATTAGTATATTTTTCTTTAACTGTAATTTGATTAGTTACTTGAAAAATATTTCGTGTATAGTTTTTAGTGTCGAGTAGTTTAAGATAAAATTGCTGTTCTAATTGTGCTTCACTTTGATATTCCATAACCAAATCTCCTTGAACGATATAACGAACTTTAAACTATAGTTAGTATTATATCATATAATATATTTTGTTATATATATCTTTAGTTTACAAAATTACATAAATTATTGCTTAAAAATGTAATTAATCTTGATATTTAAAGCCATTTATGCTATATTAAAGAACATACTACGCTATTAGCTATTAAATGTATTGTAGTATTTATTTTTACACTAAAGAGGTTAAATAATGATAGATATTTGGGAAATTACAATACCGGAACTTACAGGCGAAGAAACACGCAAATTATATATTTATCTGCCACAGCCATATGACAACGAGCAAGATAAACGATATCCGGTACTTTATATGTTTGATGGACAAAATGTTTTCTTTGATAGCGAAGCTACTTACGGTAAATCTTGGGGTATGAAAGATTATATGGATTATACCAATACAGAGATGATTATTGTAGCCCCGGCTTGTAATCAAAATCCCGATAATGGCAGACTTAGAGAGTATGCGCCATTTACATTTAAAGATTATGAGTTTGGCACAATAAAAGGCTATGGCAAAACTACAATGAATTGGATAATCAATGAATTAAAACCTGAAATAGATAAGGATTTTCGTACATTGCCAGATAGAGAACATACTTTTATTGCAGGTAGCTCTATGGGTGGGCTTATGAGTTTATATGCTATAGTGAAATATAATCATATTTTTTCCCGTGCTGGTATTTTTTCGCCGTCTATTTGGGTTGGTGCGAATAAATTAGCCAAAATGATAAAAAATGCTGATATTGCACCAGATACAGTAGTATATATGGATTATGGTGAAAAAGAAATTAGCAATCATAAAGATATGTTAAGACAGTTTACGAAGATTTCTTCTATATTAATGAAGCGAAATGTTTTAGTAAATACTCGTATTGTGCCAAATGGTACGCATAGTGAAGCAAGTTGGGAAAAACAAGTTCCGTTTTTCATGAATACAATTTTATATGAATTAAAATAATAATATTGAAATATTAAGTTTAAAGTGTTATGAAAGTTTGTATCTATATTTTTAGATATAAACTGTTTTATAACACTTAGCTACAGATAACTAATGGATAATAATATTGAAAAGGATAGTGATGAAGTGGATACACAATATTTTAAATGGTATAGCCCAAATTTAAATCGCGATATGGAAATAAAAGTATATGGCTGGGGTGGTAGACCGGTATTATTTATTCCTTGTCAAGACGGTAGATTTTTTGATTTTGAAAATTTCCATATGGTAGATGTTTGGTCTAGATGGATTTATGAAGGACAAGTAATGGTTTTCTCTATTGATACAATGGATAAAGAAACTTGGTCAAATAAAAATGGTGACCCTCGCTGGAGAGCTGAACGTCATGAACAATGGATGAATTATATTACAAATGAAGTTGTGCCATTTATGCGTGATATGGTAAACAGACATAATAATTGGACTGGTTATCCAGGTGTAATGGTATTCGGTTGTAGTTTGGGAGCAACTCATGCTGCTAATTTATTTTATCGTAGACCGGATTTATTTGATAGATTATTGGCATTGAGCGGTATTTATACAGCAGAATATGGTTTTGATGGCTATATGGATGATATTGTTTATAATAATTCTCCTGTACATTATTTAGCAAATATGCCGAATGACCATCCGTATATTCCTTTGTATAATTTGAAAAAATCTGTTATTTGTGTAGGATTGGGACCGTGGGAAGTTCCTGATTCGACAAGACAGTTGCATGGTATTTTACAGGCGAAAGGTATTAATACATGGGTTGATTATTGGGGCTTTGATTGCAGTCATGATTGGTATTGGTGGTATCGTCAAGTAGAATATTTTGTACCGTATTTATTGAGCTAAAATATTAAAGTATGAGAGAAAAGGGGAATGTTATATGAAGAATTTTATTTTTATTTCGCCGAATTTTCCAGAAAATTATTGGCATTTTTGCCGTGAGTTAAAAAATAACGGGCTTAATGTTTTGGGTATTGGAGACGCCTCGTATGACAATTTGATACCAGAATTAAAAAATAGTCTTAATGAATATTATAAAGTTGGCAGTCTGGAAAATTATGATGAAGTAGCGGGCGCAGTACAATTTTTTATTAATAAGTATGGAAAAATAGATTGGCTTGAGTCAAATAATGAATATTGGCTCGAACGTGATGCACGTTTACGTACAGATTTTCAGATCGACAGCGGTTTTAAAAATGAAGATATGCCACGTATTAAATATAAATCTAAGATGAAAGCATATTATGCTAAAGCTGGTATTCCTACAGCACGTTATCATTTAGTAGATAATTGGAGAAATTGTGTTGATTTTGCTAATACAGTTGGCTATCCTGTAATTGTTAAACCAGATAACGGAGTAGGCGCAAGTTGCACATATAGACTTAATGATGAAAGCGAGTTGAGTTATTTCTTTGCGACTAAAAATTCTTGTATACAATATATTATGGAAGAATACATATACGCAGAAGTAAATTCGTATGATGCTATTATTGACTCGCATGGAAATCCAATATTTGAAATCGGCAATGTAACACCAATGTCGATTATGGATGTTGTAAATAATGCTGATAACAGTATTTTTTATATTGTAAAAGAATTGCCAGAGGATACACGTAGAATGGGTAGAGCTACAGTGAAAAGCTTCGGTGTAAGAAGTCGTTTTATTCATTTTGAATTTTTCCGTTTGCTCAAAGACTACGAAGGACTTGGCAAACAAGGCGAATTAATCGGCTTAGAAGTAAATATGCGTCCATGTGGTGGCATTAGTCCAGATATGATGAATTTTTCTCAAAGCACAGATGTATACAAAATTTGGGCAGATATGATAGCATATGATTCTTCACTTAAAGGTATAGGTGAAACAGCATATTGTGCTTTTGTTGGTCGTCGTGATGGCAAAAACTTTATCATGAGCAATGAACAAATCATGGAAAAATACAGTGCGAATATGAAAATGTCTGGTCGTGTAGCTGATGTCCTTTCAGATGCAATGGGCAATCAAATGTTTATTGCAACTTTCCCAACACGTGAGCAAATGGATGCTTTCTATAATGATGTTCTTGCTTGTTAGTAATTTTACGTCAATTAAGATAGTATAAGTTTTTATAAAGGCAATGTGTATTTGTTGAAACTCTTGGGTTCTATGACAAATGTCAAAGTAAGAGAAAATTCTCTTACTTTGACATTTATTTTTTTTTGCAAAAAAAGAAGCATAATCTCATTCTTTTCGGTAAAATATAATTGC
>C._urophasianus_2_cecum__coassemble_173_pt1 | contig 15971 bp, 15 predicted proteins | sample C__urophasianus_2_cecum__metabat2_low_PE_006 | metagenome-assembled genome bin C | reverse complement strand
CTTAAAAGAAGGTAAAACCTTTGGAAGAGATACGAAAAACGAGATTTAAGAGTAAATTGACTAAAACAAGAAAAGACACAGAAATTTTTGCTTCTCTTTATAATTTTTACCATAAAGATTAAAAGAAGAATAAATATGAGAAAAGCCCGCCTATTAAGCGGGCTTTTTTTAAGATAATCTTGTTTTAAAATCTTCATAATCAAAAGATTTAACAACTTCTATGCTATTATCTTCATGCAAAACAGCAATATCTGGTAGTGGCATTCCATTAAAAGTATTATTTTTTACCATGGAATAAATTGCCATATCACAGAAAATTACTTTATCGCCGATTTGTAATGGTTTATCAAAAGAATAGTCGCCAATAATATCACCAGCAAGACAAGTAGGACCACCAAAACGATAAGTAAAAGGTTTTTCATTCGGTTTACCAGCATTGATAACATTTGGACGGTAAGGCATTTCTAAAACGTCTGGCATATGACAAGTAGCAGATGTATCAAGTATAGCAATTTGCATGTCGTTATCGATTATTTCTAATACTTCACTGACGAGCCAACCAGCATTTAACGCTACTGCTTCACCAGGTTCAAGATAAATTTCTAAGTCGTATTTATTTTTCATGTAATTAATACAATTTATAAGTAACTCAATATCGTAATCTGGGCGAGTAATATGATGACCGCCACCAAAATTTAACCATTTCATTTGACTTAAATATTTACCAAATTTAGCATCAATCGCTTTAAGCGTAGTCTTCAAATCTTCTGAGTTTTGTTCGCAAAGTGTATGAAAATGTAATCCTGTTAATCCGTCTAAATTATTTGGTTCAAAATTATCTAAAGTAACGCCAAGTCGTGAATATGGCGCACATGGGTCATAAATGGCATGTCCTTTTTGTGTGGAACATTCTGGATTTATGCGCATACCACATTCAATACCGGCATTTAAGACAATTTCTTTGTACTTTTTCCATTGTGCAAATGAATTGAAAATAATATGGTCGCAAATTTTTATAAGCTCTGCAAAATCTTTTTCCTTATAAGCAGGTGAAAATACATGATTTTCTTTATTTGGCATAAATTCATATGCAAGTTTAGCTTCAAAAAGACCGCTTGCTGTAGCACCTGACAAATATTTTCCTATCATTGGATAAAAATAAAACATAGAAAAAGCTTTTTGTGCTAGTAGTATATGACAATCGGTTCTGTCTTTAACAGTTTTTAAAATTTCTAAATTTTCTCTTAGCTTTTGTTCATCTATAACATAGCTAGGTGTATTTATTGTTTTTAAAATATCTAATTTATTCATTAATTCACTTCCCTATAAACTTATAAAAAAGATATACAAGTTATTTTTATTAAAATATCTCTTTTTATTGGTTATTATAGCATAAAGAAATATTCAATACCAATGTTATTATATATAAAGCCCGAAACGCTGATTTGTTTCGGGCTTTATGGTTTAAATTAGTCTACTAAATCTGGATTGAAGCTTTCTTTCCAAGGGAGTCCCCATTTATTGAGTGCATCCATAAATGGATCTGGGTCAAATTCTTCAACATTATATACGCCTGGTTTTCTCCATTGACTATTCATAATGAGCATTGCACCAATCATTGCTGGTACGCCAGTTGTATAAGAAACGGCTTGAGAGCCAACTTCTTTATAACATTCTTGATGGTCGCAAACATTGTATAAATAATATACTTTATCTTTACCATCTTTTTTGCCTTGGAATATACAACCGATATTGGTTTTACCAACTGTACGAGGGCCAAGACTTGCTGGATCTGGTAAAACTGCTTTTAAAAATTGAAGCGGTACGATTTTTTTGCCTTCAAATTCAATCGGTTCGATAGAAGTCATGCCAACATTTTCAAGACATTTTAAATGTGTTAAATAAGATTGACCGAATGTCATAAAAAAACGGATACGTTTAATACCTGGAATATTAATACCAAGGGATTCAAGTTCTTCATGGTGAAGCAAATACATATCTTTTTCGCCAATTTCTGGGAAATTGTATACACGTTTTATTTCCATTGGTTTTGTTTCTACCCAATGACCATTTTCCCAATAACTACCATTAGCAGAAACTTCACGAATATTAATTTCTGGATTAAAGTTTGTAGCAAATGGATAGCCATGGTCGCCGGCATTGCAATCGAGAATATCGATGTAATTTATTTCGTCGAATTCATGTTTTAAAGCATAAGCGGAGAATACACCTGTAACGCCTGGGTCGAAGCCACAACCGAGAACAGCTGTAATACCTGCTTTTTCAAAACGTTCACGATATGCCCACTGCCATTTATATTCGAATTTTGCCGTATCAAGTGGTTCATAATTTGCTGTATCAAGATAATGAACTTTTGTTGCAAGGCATGCGTCCATAATTGTTAAATCTTGATAGGGAAGAGCGAGGTTGATTACTACATCAGGTTTTACTTCATTAATAAGATTGATAAGTTGGTTTACATCATCAGCATCAACTTGAGCTGTAGTAATTTTAGTTTTACCACCGCTTAATTTTTCTTTTAAAGCATCACATTTACTTTTTGTACGACTAGCAATGCAAATTTCTTGAAATACGTCACTATTTTGACAGCATTTGTGAATTGTAACACTGGCTACGCCACCGCAACCGATAATTAGAGCTTTTCCCATTTAGGTAATTCCCCCTTGTAAATTTATTTCTTTTTTATATTATAATCTAAAACAAGCAGATATTCACGCAGTAATTTTAAAGCTGTTGCTGTAGATATACCGCTTTGGTCATATGGTGGTGAAAGTTCTACCATATCTGTACCGACAATATGACAATTTTCAGCAACAAGTTTCATAGCAAGACGCAGTTCATCAAATGATACTCCACCAGCTTCTGGAGTACCTGTTCCAGGAAAAACACTAGCATCTAAAATATCAAGGTCAACTGTAAAATAAATAGGTTTTCCTTTTAATTTTTCTACAGTTTCTTTTAAGTAGTTGAAGTTAAAACGCTGTGTTTGTACGTGTTTTTTGCCCCAGATAAATTCAGATTTATCTCCACTTCTAATGCCAAACTGAAAAATTTTATTATCACCAACGATATCCCAAACACGATGTAATACTGTAGCGTGTGATAATTTTGCACCAAGATAATCATCACGTAAATCAGCATGAGCATCGAAATGTATTATGCGCAAATCAGGATATTTAGCAGTTATAGCTCGAACACTACCAAGTGTAACGAGATGTTCGCCACCAATCATTAATGGAATTTTATCACAATCAATGATTTTTTGAGTAAATTCTTCAATATCTTCTAGTGTATTTTCAACACTGCCAAACGGCAATTCCAAATCTCCACCATCAAATACGAGAGTATCTTCTAAATCTAAATCAAGATAAGGACTATATGTTTCTAATCCATAACTTTCAGCTCGCATAGTACGACTAGCAAAACGTGTACCAGGACGATAAGATGTAGTGGAGTCAAATGGTGCTCCGAATAAAACTATTTTTGCATCTTCAAAATTTTTATCACAACCTAAAAAGGTTTCAATGTTTTTCTTCAACATCTTCCATTAACTCCTCTACATAATTTGGCAAAGCAAATGACGCATTGTGCAAATTAGCATTATAATATCTTGTTTTGATTTTTAAATTATTCCATTTTGTTGGATTAAAATCAAGTGTAGGATGATATTTTTTTGAAGCAAACCCGAATAACCAATGTCCAGAAGGATAAGTTGGTATATGTGCTTGATATACTCGGCTTATTGGAAAAGATTTTACAATGCGTTGATGTGCTCTTTGCATAGCAAAAGCATCTTCATCATAAAATGGACTTTCATGTTGATTTACCATAATGCCGTCATCTTTTAAAGCTTTATAGCAGTTACCATAAAATTCTTTAGTGAATAATCCTTCACCAGGACCAAATGGGTCAGTAGAATCAACGATTATTACATCATATTCATTTTCACAGTGACGAATGAATTTAAGACCATCTTCGAAAAAGAAATGTAAACGTTCATCATCAAAACTGCAAGCGGTTTGAGGTAAAAATTGGCGTGAAATTTCTACAACGCGTTTATCAATTTCTACTAAATCAACAGACTCTACATTCTTGTATTGCATGAGCTCGCGTACTGCACCGCCATCGCCTCCACCAATAATTAAAATACGTTTAGCGTTAGGATGAACTGCCATTGGCACATGTATAATCATTTCATGATAAATGAATTCATCTTTTTCTGTTAGCATTACATAGCCGTCTAAAATCATCATGCGACCAAATTCTTTAGACTCTAAAATATCAATGCGTTGAAATTCAGTTTGTTCACTATAAAGCTGTTTGTCTATTTGTATTGAAAATTTAACATACGGTGTATGAAACTCGCTGAACCATAAATCCATTTATCAAATCACTCCTTAATAACATTTAATCGTTTAATTTCCATATCTTCAGGACCAGTCATAGAACAACCTTTATCTTTAGCATAATGGATATATTCAAGTATTTCAGGCGTTATAAGCTCACCAGGGGCCAAAATTGGAATACCTGGAGGATAACACATGACAAATTCACTACATACTCTACCACAACTATCATCAAGTGCTAAAGACTCCTTATCACTATAAAAAGCATCTTGAGGTGCACACATGACCTTAGGACTAATATATTCGGCTTCAAGCATACCTTTATGGTCTTTTTTATAATTGCGACGAATTTCAGCTAATGCACTGACAAGTCGCTCGATATCTTTAGCTCTATCGCCAACTGATACATAGGCTAAAAGATTGCCAATATCGCCAAATTCTGCTTGAATATCATATTCATCACGTAAAAGGTCATATACTTCAATACCAGCAAGACCAATAGGAAGCGTATATATGGCGAGCTTTGTAATATCAAAATCGTATACGCTGTCGCCATTAATTTTTTCGTCAGCATAAGCATAATAATCGCCAATATTATTAATTTCTTGGCGAGCATAACCAACTAAATCAATTACAAAATCAAAAATTTCCGCACCATATACTGCTAGATTGGAACGAGAAATATCAAGACTTGACATCAAAAGATATGAACCGCTTGTTGTTTGTGTCAAGTTGATGATTTGATGTACATAACCGGCTTTTACATTTGGCCCAATTAATAAAAAAGAACTTTGAGTAAGTGAACCGCCGGATTTGTGCATACTTACAGCCGCCATATCTGCCCCAGCGTGAATTGCTGCTAGAGGCAAACGATGATTAAAATAAAAATGTGTACCGTGTGCTTCATCGGCAAGTACCAGCATATTATGTTCATGCGCTATTTTGATTATTTCTTTTAAATTAGAACAGATACCATAATACGTTGGATTATTGACAAGAACGGCTTTGGCATCTGGATTTTCTTTTATAGCTTGTTTGACATCGTCAACAGACATACCAAGTGATATACCAAGTTGTTTATCCATTTGTGGATTAATATATATAGGCACAGCACCGCATAATATCATAGCATTTATAGCACTTCTATGCACATTACGTGGTAAAATGATTTTATCACCGCGTTTGCAAGCAGTTAAAATCATAGTTTGTACAGCTGACGTTGTGCCACCAACCATGAAAAAAGCATGCTCTGCACCAAAAGCATCAGCAGCCAAATCTTCTGCGTCTTTTATTACAGATATAGGATGACACAGGTTATCAAGTGGTTTCATTGAATTTACATCTACGGATAAACACTTTTCACCTAGAAAATTTAAGAGAGCTTTATTGCCTCGTCCTCTTTTGTGTCCAGGTACATCAAAGGGAACGACTCTCATCTTTTTAAATTTTTCCAAAGCCTCTAATACAGGCATACGTTTTTGTGCTTGCCTATTCAATAATATCACCAACCTTCATATTTATTAAAAAACGTTGCTACCACTAAAAATTTCAATCATTTCTTGGCGCAAACGATTATTTATAATTAAACGTGTCTTTGGAGGAATTTCATAAATATCAGTATTGAACAGATAATTACTTAAATCAAGTTCTTTAATTAACATTCGTGTATGAAATAAATTAGCTTGATATACATTTATATCGACAGCATCATATTTTAAGAGAGTATCTGGCATAATATAATCTTGAATGGATGTTATTTTATGGTCCATAAATAATTTTCGCCCACGTACATCACGTGTAAAACCACGTACACGATAATCCATCGTTATAATATCTGAGTCAAAATTACCTATTAAATAATCAAGTGTACTAAGTGGTGTAATTTCGCCACAAGTAGAAACATCAATATCTACTCTGAAAGTGGCAATGCTCGTTTCGGGATGATATTCAGGATACGTATGCACGGTAATATGACTCTTATCCAAATGAGCCAAGATAATTTCAGCTTTTTCTCTTTCGGTATCCTTTTTACAAGGACGCATATTTTCGTCAGCTAAAAGAATAGTTACACTGGCACCTTGCGGGTCATAATCCTGACTGGAAACATTAAGCACACGGGCTCCTATCATTTCTGCTACATTAGTTAAAATTTTTTTCAATCGTTCTGAATTATATTGTTGGTCTATATATTTTATATAATCATGCTGTTCTCGTGGAGTTTTGGCATAACAAACATCATAAATATTAAAACTTAAAGATTTCGTCAGATTATTAAATCCGTATAACTTTAATTTTTCGGCCACCTAATATCTATCCTTTTTCTAATGTAAATTTAGGTTAATAAAGGCAAACCTATAATCCTTTTGTTCTTTGAATATCCATATCCTCATTCGGATGAGTTGGCATTTTTATAGTAAAACCGCGTCCAGCAACTTCCGAAGTATCAGTGATAATCATAAACGCTGTAGGGTCAATAGCATTTGCTATAAGTTTTACCCTACTTACTTGAGTTAAACTTACTACAGCAAAAATTACTTTTTGGTTTTTATGACTGTAAGCACCTTCCCCATGAAGGAAAGTAACGCCTCGTCCAAGATGCTGTATAATCGTCCAACCAATAAGTTCAGAAAATGGAGACATAATTATTACTAGTTTTTTGCGATTAAAACCAGCAACTACTTTATTAGTAATTTCACCTACTATATACATATTAATTAATGTATACAAACCGATTGAAACATTAAACAGCACAATACCAACCAAAATAATAATAAGATTGAAACCAAATACCACAGTTCCTAAATCAAGAGAATAATACTTCTTTATAACGGCACCAAGTACATCAAAACCGCCACCATTAGAATTAGCTCTAAAAACAATACCACAGCCGATACCTACCAATACACCGCCAAAAACGGCATTTAAAATGAGGTCTTCTACAATATGGTAATTACCAATAAAACTTGTAGCGTCGATAGCAACAGATAACATAACTGTACCGATGATAGTATCGATAGCGTATAGTTTACCAAAAACTTTGTAAGCGATATATACAATAGGTATATTGTACACAATGAGCTGTACGCCAATTGGCAAATCTACTAAATAATATACAATGACCGCAATACCACTTAAACCGCTAGCTAAAAGTTTTGCTGGAATAATAAACGTACTGTATCCTAAGCCGGCAATCAATGAACCTATAAAAATTTTTAAGTAGCGTCCAACGTGACTGTTCATTACAAAATTCGACTTGATAATCAATGAACGCAAAAAAATTTTAAAATAGCGCCCAATCATAATAAAATCCTCCGTAAAAATTTTTATTTTTGTTTCCTTTAAAAGACAAGCAAGAAGTATTGTAACATATTTAATTGTCCATTGGTACTATTTAATATTTCTATAATTAGATAATAACAAGAATTCTTCAATTAATCCAGCATATAAAGAAAATAAACTTAAACTGAAAAAAATTATCAAAACACTATTAAAAATGATTATTATTTATATTATGTTAAATACAAGCTTTCTCTTAGCTCTCCAATATAATATATACACAAAAAAAGCGCGTTTAAAACGCACCTTTTTTGTGTATTAAATAAAATTTACTTATTTAAATCTTCAATAGCTTGCGCTGCTCCCATAATTGCAATGAGTGAATGTTCCATTGTAAGCGCACCTTGCAAATAGACATTAAATGGTTCACGAATTGGACCATCAGCACTGAGTTCAATGGAAGCTCCTTGTACAAATGTTCCAGCAGCCATAATAACTTGGTCTTCATAGCCTGGCATATCCCATGGTTCTGGTGCAGCATAAGAGTCTACAGGAGAATATTTCTGTATGCCTTGACAGAAAGCGACAAGTTTTTCTTTTGTGCCGAGTTCAATTGCTTGAATAATATCGTTGCGTGGTGTTTGTGGAGCTGGTAATGTTTTAAAGCCCATCATTTCAAATAATGCAGAAGCAAAGATAGCAGATTTTACAGCTTGAGCGACAACATGCGGTGCTAAAAATAAACCTTGAAATAATAAACGATTGTTGGATAGCGAAGCCCCAAGTTCTGCTCCCATACCTGGTGCTGTCATGCGATAAGAGGAAAGTTCTACTAATTCTTTTTTGCCAACGATATATCCGCCAGTTAGAGCAAGTCCGCCCCCTGGGTTTTTGATTAGAGAACCAGCCATAATATCTGCACCAACTTCAATTGGTTCTTTAGTATCAGTGAATTCACCATAACAATTATCTACATAACAAATGCAGTTTGGATTTATAGATTTAACAAATGTGCAGATTTCGCCAATTTCATCAACACTAAGAGTTGGTCGCATCATGTAACCGCAAGAACGTTGGATTACTACCATTTTTGTTTTAGTTGTAATTTTTTCTTTGGCTAATTTAAAATCGACTCTTCCATCAGCATTAAGCGGAACTTCATCGTATAAAATGCCAAATTCTTTGAGAGAACCAGGGCTATCTGTCGTATATCCAATAACAGTTTGCATTGTATCATAAGGAGCACCTGTTATATAAATAAGTTCATCACCTGGGCGTAAAATCCCAAATAAAACGGTAGCAAGAGCATGTGTACCAGATACAAATTGAGTGCGTACAAGAGATGCTTCTGCTTTAAATACTTCTGCATATAATTCTTCTAATTTGCCTCTACCAATATCATCGTAAGCATAACCAGAAGTAGTATTAAAATGTGCTTCAGATACTTTTACTTTACGCATAGCATCGAGAATTTTTAATGTATTTATTTCTGCAATCTCATCAGGACGTGCAAAATAATCTTTACATTTTGCTAAAGCTTGTTGTTTTAATTTAATGATTTTTTCTGAAAAAGCCAAAGAAATAGCCTCCTAATTTTTGAATATATTAATATAGTAATAAAAAAAATAAGCCACTTAATTATAAGTAGCTTATCTTTTATGCAGTCCGTAGACCATTAAGCACGTTGGATTTTACCAGAACGCATGCAACTAGTGCAAACATTAACACGTTTAACTTCACCGTTAACAACAGCACGAACACGCTGAATGTTTGGTTTCCAAGTGCGTTTTGTTTTTAAATGAGAATGGCTTACATTCATACCTGCTCTTTCGCCTTTAGCGCAGATTTCGCAAACATTTGCCATCAAGCACACCTCCTTAATTAATGGAAGATAGAAAAATTACTAGGTTATTTTCAAAAACACAGTGCCAATATTATATCACAAAAATATTTTAAATTGCAAGCTTTTTATTTATTTGTCTGAGCATTTACTTGTAAATACGGATAATTCGTGATATTGTTATACCATAAATAAATATTTAATGAAAATAATTTGTATAAAGGCGGTCATTCTATGTTAAAAATCTGTTTCAGCCAATTTGAAGTTGAACCAGGTCATCCTGACCTTAATTTTTCTAAAATGCTTCAAGCAATAGATGAAGCAAAACAAAATCAAGTAGATATTATTATTTTTCCAGAAATGGCAATTCCTGGCTATTTGCTCGGTGATACATGGGAACAGACTTCATATTTGAAGGATTGTTTATCTTTTGGTGAAGATATTATTGCTCAATCGAATGATATTTGTATTATTTTTGGTAATATTGCTGTTGATTGGCACAAAAAAAATACAGATGGACGTGTGCGCAAATATAATGCTTTATATGCTACATACCAAGGCAAATTAATTCAACCTGAAAAATCACCATATCCATTTGCGATAAAAACACTTTTTCCAAATTATCGTGAATTTGATGATAGTCGTTATTTTTTTAGTTTGCAAAATTTAGCAACAGAAATGGGAAAATCAGTAGAAGACCTTTTGTCGCCGATGAAGATTAATATTAAAGGTCAAGAAATAAATTTAGGTTGTATTTTATGTGAAGATGGTTGGAGTGATGATTATAATTTTTCACCGATAGATATTTTGTGTAAAAATTATAAATTAGATATGTTAATCAATATTTCAGCTTCTCCATATACTTTTGGTAAAAATAATAAACGCCATCGTGTATTTTCTAAGCAGGCAAAAGATAATAATATACCGCTTATATATGTAAATAATATTGGTATTCAAAATAATGGTAAAACTATTTATACATTTGATGGTTCAAGTACAGTTTATGATAAAAATGGTAATATCATTGCATGTTGTCCAGCTTATAGTGAAAAAAATACTTATATAGAATTAAATAGCACAAAAGAATATAGTGCATTGCCTGTACCACAAAATGATGATATTTCTAATATTTATCAAGCACTTTATTATGGTATAAAAAAATTTTTGAAAAATATTCATATGAAAAAAGTTGTTATTGGTATATCAGGTGGTATTGACTCAGCAGTAGCTTCTGCTTTATATGTAAATATTATTGGAAAAGAAAATGTTACATTAATTAATATGCCAAGTAAATTCAATTCAGAAACGACTAAAGGGCTTTCAAGTCAGCTTGCACATAATCTTGGCTGTCAATATGCAATTGTGCCAATACAAGAAGTAGTTGATTTTACTGTAAATCAATTCGAACAAACACCAGTGGAGAATTTAACAACAAAAGAAATAAATCATGTGAAAGTATCTTCTTTTGTTAAAGAAAATATTCAAGCCCGTGACCGTTCAGCGCGTATTTTAGCTGGTATGTCAGCAACAATTGGGGGCGGTTTTACTTGCAATGCTAATAAAGCGGAAACAACGGTAGGATATTCCACTTTATATGGTGACCAGTCTGGATTTTTGGCAGGTCTTGCTGATCTTTGGAAATATCAAGTTTATGATTTGGCACGTTATTTGAATGAAAAAGTTTATAAACGTGAAGTTATTCCACAGGGTATTATTGATATTGTACCAAGTGCAGAGCTTTCGGCAGAACAAGATGTTGATGCAGGTAAAGGTGACCCGATAAAATATCCATATCATGATTATTTATTCCGTTCTTTCGTGGAAAGTTGGCAAAAGGTAACACCAGAAGATATTCTTATTTGGTATAGTGAAAATACATTAGAAGAACATATTGGATGTGAAAAAGGCTTAGTAGCAAAATATTTTCCTACAGCAAAAGATTTTATTGCTGATTTAGAACGTTGGTGGAATTTATTTACTGGTATGGCTGTAGCAAAACGTATTCAAGCTCCGCCGATACTTGCTATAAGTCGTAGAGCTTATGGTTTTGACCATCGCGAGTCACAAAATGGCGCTTATTATACAAGGGCTTATACGAAGCTTAAAGCAAAACTTTTAGGTGAAAATGCATGAGGATCATTACAGGTTCAGCACGTGGTGCTAAATTAAAAACACCGAAAGGACAAAATACTAGACCAACAGCTGATAGAATAAAAGAATCATTATTTAATATTCTTGGCACGTTTGTTTATGATAAAAAAGCTTTAGATATGTTTTCTGGTACAGGTAATTTAGCTTTAGAAGCATTAAGTCGTGGTGCAGTTCATGCTGTTATGGTAGATATAGCACCAGAAAGTATTTCTGTTATAAAATTTAATGCTCAGCATACGAAATTAAATGATAAAGTGGAAATTTTAAAGGCAGATATATTTTCTGCTATAAAAAAGTTTTATCAAAGAAAGCTAAAATTTGATATAATATTTTGTGACCCACCTTATCATAAAGATTTATGTCTGCAAAGTTTAAAAATCTTGCATGAATATCCTGTACTCAATGATGAAGGCATAATCATTATGGAACACGCAATAGAGGATATTTTGCCAGATAACTATGAGGAATTTTCATTATTGCGTCGTCAAAAATACGGTTCAACAACACAAATAAGTATTTATAAAACGACAGCTAAAAGTGAGGAATAATACTATGATAACTGCAATCTGCCCGGGAAGTTTTGACCCAGTAACTAATGGACATATCGACATATTTAAACGTACTACAAAGATGTTTGATAATGTTATTGTCGGTGTATTTAATAATGTGCACAAAAAACCACTTTTTACAGTAGAAGAACGTGTAGCACTTTTAAAAGAAGCTACAAAAGGTATTCCAAATCTTACAGTAGATGCTTTTGGAGGTTTACTGGCGGATTATGCTCATGACAAAGATGCACATGTAATTGTACGTGGTCTTCGTGATGCCAATGATTTTTTATATGAATTTCCTCGTGCAATGCTAATAAAAAGTATGGCACCAGATATTGAAAATATCTTTTTGACTACAGATAATCGTTATTATCATGTGTCATCATCAGCAATTCGCGAATTGGCACAATTTGGTGGAGATATTTCTGCACTTGTTCCGCCATGTGTAGAAGCTGCTATTCATGCTAAAGTAAAAAATAATCTTTCTTAAATATAAATTTCAAAGGTTGGATTATAATGAATATCTTAAAAACACTTGAAGAATTAGAAGAACTTGTTTCTAATTCTTCACGAATCGTTTTTACAAATAAATGTTTGATTGAAGAAGATGCGCTTGTTCGTCTTATTGATGATATTCGTAAAGATTGGCCGTCTGCATTAAAAGAAGCAGAAGAAATCATTCAAAATCATGATAAAATAATTGAAGATGCTCGTACAGAAGCTAAAAACATTATTGAGCAAGCTAAAGTTTATGCACAAAAAAAAGCTTCAGAAGACGAAATAACTTTGGTTGCCAAAACGAGAGCAGAAGAAATTTTGGAGAAAACATATGCTAAATCAGAAGCTATGCGAATTGATTCTATACAGTACGCACAGCAAGTTTTTGACCATATGGAATTATATGTACAAAATGTAATGAACAATGTTCAAGCAGCTAAAGAAGGACTGAAGAATATTGAAGTAAAGAAAGAAGAAAAAGCATCTTCAGAAGAAAACTAAGTATTATGTGTATTAAAAAGCTACTGTCTTGGATTTCTAAGCAGCAGCTTTTTTCATGAAGAAAGGAAATTGTAATTGATTAAAATAGAACCTTCGATTTTACAATCAGTAGCAAAACCAGCTCGTTATACTGGTGGTGAACTTAATTCTGTTCATAAAAATCATGCCGAAATGAAATGCACATTTGCATTGTCTATGCCTGATGTATATGAAGTAGGTATGTCTAATCTTGGTTTGAAAATTTTATATGAAGTTTTAAATGAACGAGAAGATACTGTAGCAGAACGTGTTTATGCACCATGGCTTGATATGGAAGAAAAAATGCGTAAATATAACATTCCTTTATATGCTTTGGAGTCATTTTCACCACTTAAAAATTTTGATTTTGTAGGGTTTTCATTACAATATGAAATGATTTATACAAATGTGCTTAATATGCTTGATTTAGCTAATATTTCAATTTGGCAAAAAGACCGTACAGAAGATGAGCCCTTTATTATCGGTGGTGGGCCATGTGTTTATAATGTTGAACCTGTTGCTGAGTTCTTCGATTTTTTCGTTATTGGTGAAGGTGAAGAAGTTTTAAATGAAATTGTGGATACATTTATAAAATGGAAAGAAAATGGCAAAGTTAGCGGTAGAAAAGGCTTTTTGCGTGAAGTGGCAAAATTAGATGGTATATATGTTCCTTCATTATATGAAGCTCATTATAATAGAGATAATACCTTTAAAGAAATAATACCACTTGTTCCAGAAGCAAAACCTGTAATTAAAAAACGTGTAATAAAAAATTTTCGCAATGCTTTTGCTATAAAAAAACCTGTATTGCCATATATTGAAATTGTACATGACCGTGTGATGTTAGAATTGTTTAGAGGCTGCACACGCGGTTGTCGTTTTTGTCAGGCGGGAATTTCTTATCGTCCAGTGCGTGAACGTACAGCAGATAGATTGCGTACTATAGCTAAAGAAATGCTTGATAATACTGGTTACAATGAAATGTCATTGACTTCACTAAGCTCAGCTGATTATAGTTGTTTAGGGGAAATTGTCGATGACCTTATGGAAGATTATAAAAATGAACGCGTATCTTTTTCTTTGCCTTCATTGCGTATAGATAGTTTTTCTATTGACCTTGCTCATAAAATGCAACAAGTACGTAAAAGTGGTTTAACATTTGCACCTGAAGCTGGAACACAAAGATTACGTGATGTTATAAATAAAGGTGTTACAGAAGAAAATCTCATGGAAGCAACCGGAGCAGCTTTCCGCCATGGCTGGAAAACAGTAAAACTTTATTTTATGATGGGACTTCCCACTGAAACGGATGAAGATATTATTGGCATAGCAAAATTAGGTGCTAAGGTTGCTAAATTATACCGTTATATAACAAAACGACGGGATATAAAAGTAACTGTTAGTGTATCGTGTTTCGTACCAAAACCTTTTACGCCATTTCAATGGTTTCCTCAAAACACTTTGGAAGAATTCCAACGTAAACAGCAGTTATTAAAATCACATATTACTGACCGAGCTGTGCAATTTAACTATCATACGGCAACAACAAGTGTTATGGAAGGTGTTATTTCACGTGGTGATAGACGCCTAAGTAATGTTATTTATCAAGCATGGCAAGATGGAGCCAAATTTGATGGCTGGAGCGAGCAATTTAAATATGATGTTTGGATGAATGCGTTTAAAAAATGTAATATTGACCCGTATTTTTATAATATGCGTGAATATAAATTTGCTGAAAAATTGCCCTGGGAACATACTACGCCAGCTGTTAGTAAAAAATTCTTGCAAAAAGAATATGAAAAAGCATTAAAAGGTGAATTGACACAAGATTGCCGTCATAATAATTGTAATGGTTGTGGCATTTGCCCAGCACTTGGCACAGATATGGATACGATAAAATAAGGAAAGGCAGTTGTATAAATGATAAAATATCGTTTAAAAATCACAAAAGGTGAGCCAATAAGGTATATTTCTCATCTTGATTTTGCTGCATTAATGCAAAGAGCAATCTGTCGAGCTCATTTACCAGCAGCATATTCAGAGGGATTTAATCCGCATATGAAGGTTGCTTTTGCTTCGGCATTGTCAGTTGGTATAACAAGTATGTCTGAATATATGGATTTAGAATTAAAAAAAGATATTTGTCAGCCAGAAGTTTTTGATAAATTACGCAAAGTATTGCCTAAAGGTGTAGAGCTTTTACAAGTAAAACAAATAGATATGCGTGCTAAGGCGCTTATGTCTATAGTAGATGAAGCATCTTATGAAATAATTTTGCTGTTATATAATGATGTAGCTAAATTGCAACAAGCTATAGATAATTTTAATAGATGGACACAGTTCGTTATTGTGAGGGAAACACCGAAAAAGCGTAAAGAAATTGAAATAAAACAATATTTACCGAAAAAAATTACATTTACGGTAGAAAATAATACATTAAAATTATATTTAAATATAAAAATTACATCTACAGGAACGGTTAAACCAAATGAAGTTTTAGAGGTTTTAAATAATGAATTTAAACTTGATTTGCCGATACAAGAAGCTTTAATTTGTCGTACTGGTTTATATAGTAAAGGAAAAAATTTAATAGATGTTGATTAATAAAATAGTTCGTTTCTTTATTTGAGGAAGAAGCGAACTATTTTTTATGGCTCTTTGTCAAATGTTGGGGTAACATAGATAGGTAGAATTTTTCTCTACCTATCTTTTATTTTTGGCTCTTTGTCAAATGTTGGGGTAACATAGATAGGTAGAATTTTTCTCTAC
>C._urophasianus_2_cecum__coassemble_171_pt1 | contig 16079 bp, 19 predicted proteins | sample C__urophasianus_2_cecum__metabat2_low_PE_006 | metagenome-assembled genome bin C | reverse complement strand
AAAATAAAAAGAAAAGATAGGTAGAGAAAAATTCTACCTATTTATGTTACCCCAATATTTGACAAAGAGTCTTTATAAATTCTTTCTAAAATAAAATAAGTCGACATACTTTTGACCATAAAAGTTTATCGACTTTACTCTCTCTATTCCTTTAAGGCAACGCACTTATCAGCTTTTAATGATAAATGCTTTTTCTCCTTCAACGATTGCAATTTCTTCTGCTGTAAAAGTTTCTACTTTAATGATGAAATTGCCTTTTTTTATAATGTTTACAAGTTCTGTAATAACATTATCCTTGCCCTGTAATTCCATATCAACTGTACCATCTGGCATATTTTTTACCCAACCCGTAACGCCTAATTTGTTAGCATTTTCCTTTGCAAAAAATCTAAGACCAACACCTTGTACTCTACCAGTTAAAGTAGCTTTGTAACGTTTAATATCTGTCATAAGAAATCTCCTTTATAATAAATAAATTTATCAATAAGTATTTTTTATCTTATTGATAGCCTAAGTATAGACCTTTTATGATTTTTTTGCAAGAGGGTATACCGTATATATATAAAATTTTTATAGAAAATATTTCATATATAAGTTGTATTTTTTGTTCGTTAAGTGATATAATGAACATATAGATAATAATTATTTATTAAAGTTAATTATAAATTAATAAAGGAAGTGTTTTTATATGGTAAAAGGTTATGTTGGTACGTATAATACTTCTTATAGTAAAGGTATTTATCAATTTACTTTTGATGAAAATACAGGTAATGTTTATAATATGCAATCTTTTTATCCTGCCGATGATGCTAAATGTGTTGTTTTAGCAGAAGATAAATTAATTATAACCATAAATAACACAGCTAAAAGTGGTATTGCTTTATTAGATAAAAATACAGGCAAAATGCTTGATATAGCTTTATATGAAAATAAAACACCATGTTTTATTAAATATAGTAATGGATATATATATACTGCTAATTATCATGATGGTACAGTTATGATTTATCAACTCAAAGAGAATAAATTACATTTAGTAAAACAAATTAATACGCAAATAAAAGCAGGTTGCCATCAAGTTATCTTACACAATGATTATTTATTAGTACCATGTTTATTACTAGATGAAATTCGCATTTTTAAATGTAGTGATGATTTTTCGCTAGTAAAAATTTTAAAATTTCCTCAAGGTACAGGGCCACGTCATGGTATTTTTAACAGCAAACACAATCGTTTTTATTTAGTTAGCGAACTTAGTAATGAATTTTTCGCTTATAGTGTTGAGGATTTACAATTTAAACTTATCACTAAAATAAGACTATTATCTTCTGAAAAATCTATTACTGCTTCTTCTGCTGCTATTCGACTTACTAAAGATGAAACATGTATTTATATCTCTACACGAGGTGCTGATTTATTAAGTGTAATTTATGTAAAAGATGAAATAAAATTAATTCAGCAAAAAAATAGTGGTAATCATCCTCGTGATTTTGTATTAAGTGATAATGAACAATATTTATTGACAGTAAATAGAGATAGTGATAATTTAATTATATATAAATTAGATAGGAATACAAAAAATATTGGCGATATCATTGCAAAGGTTAGTATACCGCATGGTGTCGGCATTGCTTTAGATAAAATTATCGTATAAATTAAGTATTGAAAGAGTGAACTAATATGAATAAAGCTTTTACAATTTTTGGCGGGACTGGCGATTTAACTTTTCGTAAATTAATGCCTGCCCAATATAATATAACAGCCTCTAATGCGCCAGAAAGTGATTTTCGTATTGTAATTATTGGCAGACGTGATTATTCTACTGAACAATATTGTGAACTTATACATGACTGGGTAAAACAATTCGCTAGATTGCCATATGATAAGGCTACTTTCGAGCGTTTTTGTCAGCGTATAACGTATTTTAAAATGGATTTTTCTAATTTGATGGAATATGAACGATTAGCTCAATATTATACAGAAAAAAATATCACAGAACATATTTTTTATTTTGCTGTTGCACCACAATTTTTTGCCATAATTGCCAAAGGATTAAAAGTTGTAGATAATGCTAGTTGCGGTAAAGTTATTTTAGAAAAACCTTTTGGCGAAAATTTAGAAGCCGCCAAAAATTTAAATACTCAATTGGAAGAATTTTTCCCTGTAGAAAATATTTATCGTATCGACCATTATCTCGGTAAAGAAATGGTACGCAATATCCAAACAATTCGTTTTACCAATCCTATATTTGCTAATTTATGGAATTCACAATATATTGAGTCTGTGCAGATTTCCGCTTTTGAAGATTTGGGCATTGGTTCTCGTGGCAACTATTATGATACAAGCGGTGCCTTAAAAGATATGGTACAAAATCACTTATTTCAAATTTTATCCATTGTAGCTATGGAATGGCCTGAACACTTTTCTACACAAGCCATGCACGATGCACAACTTCGCGTTTTAAAATCATTACGTAAAGTAGAAGATATTCGCGACAATTTAGTCTTAGGTCAATATAAAGGTTATCGCCAAGAAAAAAATGTTGCACCTGATTCGTCTACAGAAACATACGCTGCTTTGCGTTTATTTATTGATAATGAACGTTGGTGGAATACACCTTTTTATATTCGTACTGGTAAAAAATTAAAATGCCGTGAAATGCAGATTGCGATTGTTTTTCGACAGACTTTCATCACTGCTCCTCGTAATATTTTAATCATAAAAATACAACCAAATGAAGGTGTACATTTACAATTTAATGTAAAAAAACCTGGTGAAACAGATGAAATTATTCAAGCCAAAATGGATTTTGTACAAAGTTCTTCACTTGTAAATAAAATAAATACACCAGAAGCATATGAGCGATTAATTATAGCTTGTATTCATGGTGAACGTTCTTGGTTCTCCCAATGGGATCAAATAGAAATGAGTTGGGAATTTGTAGAGCATTTAAAAGATTTATATCGCTGGGATAAGCTTCCTGTATTTTCCTATGACGCAGGAACAAGTGGCCCTGTCGAAGCCGAAAATCTTTTAAAACGCTTTGGACATAGCTGGGTATTCTAAAGAAAAATAAAAGACTGGCTGTCAGTTAAAAGCTGATAGCCAGTCTTTTATTGTATAATTAACATCAATTTTCTTCCGATACTGGTTTTTTATTTTCTCTATTGTCTTGGAAAGTGTTTTTAAGTGGTTGCATCGGACTGATTGTAGAGATAGCATGTTTATAAACCATCATTTGTTTTCCGTTAGCGTCCAAAATTACTGTAAAGTTATCAAAACCTTTTACATTTCCACGCAACTGAAAACCATTTGTTAAATGAATAACTACTCCTACATTCTCTTTTCTCACTTGATTTAAAAATACATCTTGTAAATTAATAGATTTATTTGGCATGATGCTCCCCCAATTATATTTTATATTTTCTATTCTACATCACTAAAAAATTTACTGCAATCATAAATTACAGTTGATAATAAATTTTCATAAGCAATTTTATCGACGTCGTACCATTTTATATATGGCATTTTTCTATACCAAGTAAATTGACGTTTAGCAAAATGACGTGTAGCTTTTTTCATTTCATCTACCGCAGTTTTTAAATCCATCTCGCCATTTAAATAACGAGCAATTTCTCGATAACCAATACCCTTCAACGATTGCCAATCCATTTTAGCTCCATTATCTATCAGGTGTTGTACTTCATCAACAAAATTATTCTGCATCATTATGTCAACACGCTTATTTATTCTATCATATAAATTTTGGCGTTCTCTTTTTAGTCCAATGATAAAAGCATCGTAAATAAGTTCACCTGTTTTATCATATTCACTTGTTTGAGAAATTTGTTCTTTACCTAAATGATGTACTTCTAAGGCGCGAATTATTCGATTAAAATTATTAATATGCAATCGCTGTGCCGTTTGCAAATCAACTTCTTTTAACATCTTATATACATATTCTTTGCCATGTTCTTTAGCTAATTGTTCTAAATGAGCACGGTAAGCACTATCACCCGAAGTTTTATTAAACTTATAACCTTCAACCAATGATTTTACATATAAGCCAGTACCACCTGCAAGAATAGGAATTTTACCTTGCTCATTTATTTTGCTAATTAAGTCTTTAGCAATCTTATGAAAATCACTTACATTAAAATTTTCCCAAGGATGTAAAATGTCAATTATATGATGCTTTACGCCCGCCATTTCTTGCACTGTAGGTTTGGCCGTGCCAATATCGAAGCCTTTATAAACAAGCATACTATCACCTGATATGATTTCTGTATGCAAATTTTGGGCAAGGTCAATACTAAGCTGAGTTTTCCCCACAGCAGTTGGGCCTAAAATTACAATTAATTTTTCTTTCATATATACTATAAATTTTACTCGTTATGCCAATTCGTTTTTAGTAATCGATATTTTACTAGCATAATATGCAAAATAAAATTATTTATGCATATATTCCAATTCTAAAGAATGACCTGGTGGTACGATTTTTACAAAACAACGTGCAACACTTTCTGCATATACTTTGAAATTCATTGGTTCTTGTTCAATTGTCGGCCAAGTATTGTAATGAATAGGAATTACATAAGAAGCTTTTAATAATTGAGCAGCTTTAGCTGCGTCTACAATACCCATAGTGAAATTATCACCGATTGGCAAAATAGCATAATGAATTTTTTGTTTTTCGCCAATAAGTTTCATATCACTAAACAATGCTGTATCACCAGAATAATATACAACTGTATCATCATTAAAATGAATTACAAAACCGCATGCGACACCACCGGCAACGCCAGAACTGTGCATTGCTGGAACCATAGTAACAGTACCAAAGGAAAAATGTGCACTTCCGCCAAGGTTCATACCATGTACATTATCATAACCAGCTGGGAACAGATTAATTATTTCAGGAATAGCTACAAGCATTGAATGATTTATTTCTGCAATTTTTAACGCATCACTGAAATGGTCTTCATGGGCATGAGAAACAAACATATAATCACAAACAACATCACGTGGTTTTAAAATAGCTTGTTTATTAAAACTTAAAAATGGGTCAAATAATAATTTTTCATTCCCTGTATCGAGCATAAAGCACGCATGTCCATAATAGTTAAAAGTAATCATTTATGACTCCTCCTTCTTGAATAAATAAAAGATTATAAATTAAAGCATTGTATTAAATAAATCAGCACAATACATATATTACATAGACAATAATTTTTTCTTATGCCTTGCATTAGTCAGCATTTCTTCTGCATTTTCCATAGATGCCTGCGTAAGTTCTGTACCCGAAGCCATGCGCGCAATTTCAGCAAGTCTTGCACCATAATCAATTTCTTCAATATTAGTAAAGGTTTTATTATCCTTTATTTCTTTATGAATATAAAAATGAGCATCTGCCATTGCTGCAATTTGTGGCAAATGTGTAATACAAATAACTTGTCTATGTAAAGCAATTTTGGCTATTTTTTCTGCCATCATTTGTGCTGTTTTACCACCAACCCCAATATCTACCTCATCAAATACCATAAGGCCGACATCATCTTTTTGAGCTGTAATTGTTTTTATTGCTAATGCTATACGCGACAATTCACCGCCAGATACTATTTTTTGCAGAACTTTTAAATCTTCGCCGACATTAGCAGAAAATAAAAATTCAATTTCATCTGCACCATTTTCAGTAAAATTATCACTCAGGATAAGATTTATCTGTATTTTAGCATCTGGCATTGACAAGGATTGCAATTCATTAATTATATTCTTTGCCAAACCAGTAGCATTTTGTTGACGCAGTCTATGCAATACGGCAGATGATTGTTTTAATTCTTCTGTAATATTTGCCAAATCCTGTTCCATTTGTGCCAAATTAGCATCATAATTTTCAATATAATCTAGTTCGGCTTTAGCTCTTTCACAATATGCCAAAATATCCTCAATATTAGCACCATATTTACGACGTAATTTATTGATTTCTTCCATACGTAATTGCATGGCATCTAATTTTTGCGGACTATAATCTATATTTTCCCCAAAATTACGGATTTCATCCGCACTATCTTGTAATTGAAAATATACATCTTCAATCGTTTGATGTACTCTTGCCATATTTTCATCATAGTGTGATAAATCCTCAGTATCTTTACGAAGTTGCGCCATTGAACCTAAAATATTACCACCTTCATATAATAAATTATACGCATTTTGTGAAAGAAGTGAAATTTTCTCTGCATTAGCAAGAATTTTTATATTCTCTTCGAGTTCTTTGTCCTCACCAACTGTCAATTTGGCATTTTGTATTTCATTTATTTGCCAATTAAGCATATCCATTCGCTGTGCCATTTGTTGTGTATCAATTTTACTCTTTGCCAATTTTTCTTTAATCTCTAGCCATCGATAATAAACTTGTAAATAATTTTGTTTTTGTTCATTTATAAAAGTAGAATTATATTCATCTACTAGATTTAATTGTTTTATTGGTTTTAATAACGCCTGATTAGCATGTTGTCCATGAATATCTACTAACATTTCACCGAGTTGACGCAAAACAGCCAGCGTTATATGGCAATTATTTACCTGAATAATATTCCTGCCACTTGTCAAAATTTGTCGCGTTATTATCAGTGTATCATCTTCTAATAAAATATTATTTTCCAAAAGAAAATCTTTTATTGATTGTTCTTCTAAAGAAAAAACAGCCTCTATACGCATAAAATCGGCATTACTTCTAATAGTATCAGTATTGGTACGGCGACCTATGACCATGCCGAGTGCTCCAAGCAAAATAGATTTGCCAGCTCCCGTTTCACCGGTAAGAATATTGAGCCCACGATTAAATTCTATTTGAATATGTTCAATCAGGGCAAAATTCCAAATCGACAGTGTCTTTAACAATTAATACCCTCCAAATCAACCAAGCATATCACGAAGTCTTTTCATAATATTTTCTACAGCGGATATTGGTTTTATTACTATTAATATATTATCATCACCAGCAAGAGTGCCAATAATTTCAGGCCATTTAGCATAATCAAGTGTAGAAGCAACAGCATTTGCCGCACCTGGTAAAGTCTTTACTACGATGATATTTTCACTGTAATTCAAACTGATAACGGAATCACGGAATAAATTAAGTAAACGATTTTTTGAATAAATTAATTCTTTATCCGTGGGATAGGCATAACGATAACGACCATCCCCTGTTGGCACTTTGATAAGCATTAATTCTTTAATATCGCGTGATACGGTAGCTTGCGTAACAACTATATGCTGTTTTTTTAACGCATTAGCTAAATCTTCCTGTGTTTCGATTACATTATGTTCGATTATCTCTCTTATTCTTGCATGTCTGGTAGCTTTCATTCAATTATTCACCGACCTTTTCTATCCAGCATAAAGCTGGAGCATTATTATTATGATTTATCATTTGATACCAGCCTACTGTAAAGTACTTTTTCGCTAAATAGTTGGCAAAATCCTTTATTAATTGAATTTCTTTTAAACCTTCTTCATGACCTGGATAAACAACAATGGCAATATAACCATTTACACGAAGTTTTTTCAACATTATTTTTAATGCGTTTAACGTAGTTTCAGATTTTGTTGTAACTGCATGATTTCCACCTGGCAAATAACCAAGATTAAACACAGCTAAATCAATAACTTCATTTACATATTGCTCAACCTCATCATGAGAAGCAAGAATAAAATTAACTTTAATATCATCACGTCTACAACATTCGTTCATTTTCCTTTGTGCATGATAAAGTGCTTCTGCTTGAATATCAAAAGCATATATAGCTGTCTTAGGCTTAGCATTTTGTGCCAAAAATAAAGTATCATTACCATTACCAGCTGTAGCATCAACAACAATCTGTGCTTTATTTAATGCCTCTTTTAACAATGTATGGGCAATTTGAATAGAATTACTCAAAGTTTGCATAACTAATTCCTTCTTATATTATAAATATAATTTGCTCATAAAAGTTTGATAAAAATTTTTATCTTCAAAGCGAATTATCTGGGCTGGAAAATTGGCTTTTTGTATAATAATTTCATCGTTTGGTTCAATATCGATACTTTCTTGTCCATCTAAAGTTAAATTCACACTGCGTTTAGACATACTAATGATATTGATAATATTCAACTTAACTTGTTCACTTTCATCAATAACCATTGGACGAACAAAACATGAATGAGGACAAATTGGCGTAACAATGATACCGCGTACTTTAGGATTAACAATAGGGCCCCCAGCTGATAGGGAATATGCTGTCGAACCCGTTGGTGTAGAAATAATAAGCCCGTCTGCTTTATAGCTTGTTACAGTAAAATCATTTATATCTAAATTAAAATGTAACATACGTGATACACCGCATTTACTAACAACTATATCATTCACAGCACTACCTACGTAATTATATTCATCACCTCGCTTAATAAAAGCGGAAAGCATTAAACGTTGTTCTATATTATATTCTTTCTTTACTATCTTAGTGAGTTTGGCTTCAATCTCTTGCGGTTCAATATCAGCTAAAAATCCTAAATGACCAATGTTTATGCCACAGATAGGTACTCCATCTTTAGCAACACGGCGACACAAACCAAGCAATGTTCCGTCCCCACCTATGCTAATTGCCATATCAATTTTTTCTTTACTTATATCGGGTACAATAAGTTCATTATGATAGAAAAATTTTCCTTCGCGCGGTGGCAACATCAACTGTATATCGTTTTTTTTAGCAAATATTATTACTCGTTCTAAAATCTCTCTGGCACCTGATTTTGTTATATTAGGATGAATAGCTATTTTCAACATCTTTGCCTCCTCATTTATCTAATTGAGCATGTGCCTTTGCTACAATATCTTTGATTAATTTATCATCTATATTACTTTGATGTATTTTATCCATATCAAGCAATATGAGATATTCAATATTTCCTTCTGGCCCCTTTACAGGAGAATACGTCAATTCTCGTGGTACAAACTCAAGCATTTTAGCCAAATTGACAATTTTTTCAATGACTTCTTCATGCACTTTCGGGTCGCGTACTACTCCTTTTTTGCCAACTTTATCTTTGCCTGCTTCAAATTGAGGTTTAATTAAAGCTACAATTTTACCATCAGGAGCTAATAATGTTTTTGCAACTGGCAATACTTTATCTAAAGAAATAAATGCTACATCAATAGAAGCAAAATTTATTGGCTCGCCAATGTCTTCCGGCGTAACATAACGAATGTTAGTACGCTCCATATTAATTACACGTTCATCTGTACGCAATGACCAAGCTAATTGACCGTAACCAACATCAATAGCAAAAACCTTTTTAGCACCATTTTGCAAAGAGCAATCTGTAAAACCACCTGTAGAAGCACCGATATCAGCTACAACTGCATTTTTTAAATCAAGTTGAAATTCTTTTATCGCTTTTGCTAATTTAAGCCCGCCACGACTTACATAACCGATACTATCGCCTAAAATACGAATTTTGGCTTCTTCTTTTACCATTGTGCCTGGTTTATCAATTTTTTGTCCATCAACTAGTACCAATCCTGCCATTATTGTTGTCTTCGCTCTTTCACGACTCGGTACAAGATTTTGTTCTGCCAATAAAACGTCTAAACGTTTTTTTGCCATTTATTTATCACTTCCCTGTATAAACTTTTTAACTACATTAACAATTGATTTACTATTTAAATTACATTCATCAAGAATTTCTTGACGCGTACCCTGTCCTATAAATTTATCCTCTATACCCATACGGATTGTCGGTATATTTATATGATTATCACTTAATAATTCTAAAATAGCACTACCAAAACCACCCGCTAAAATTCCTTCTTCAATAGTAACTATAAATTTTACTTTACGTGCTGTAGCTAAAATCAAATTACAATCTAATGGTTTAGCAAAACGAGCATTGATGACACTACAATTTATTTTTTCTTGTAATAGCTCATCTTTAGCTTTTATAGCTTCTTGTACCATAGAACCTATCGCTATCAAAGCTACATCATCACCAATGGATAACAACTCACTTTTACCCTTTTCAATCAAAGTGAACTCTTCTTGAATTTCTACCCCACAAGCACGACCACGTGGATAACGAATAGCGCATGGACAATTATAAGCTATAGCATTATAAACCATTTGACGCAATTCATTTTCATCTTTCGGTGCCATACAAACCATATTCGGAATTTGACGCAAATAAGCTATATCAAAAACACCATGATGTGTTGGGCCATCTTCGCCGACTAAACCTGCTCTATCAAGACATAGAACAACTGGTAAATTTTGTAAGGCTACATCATGAATAATCTGGTCATATGCACGTTGAGCAAATGTAGAATAAATTGCTACAACAGGCTTTTTGCCAACACTTGCTTGACCAGCTGCAAATGTAACAGCATGTTCTTCAGCAATACCTACATCAAAAAATCTTTCAGGAAAAAGCTCTGCAAATTTTTGAAGTCCTGTTCCTGACGGCATAGCAGCTGTTATAGCTGTAATATTTCTATCTTGTACTGCCAAATCAACAATAGCTTGACTAAATACTGCTGTATACGTAGGTATAATACTTGTAGAAGCTATTTGTTTTCCTGTAGAAATATCAAATTTACCTACACCGTGGAATTTATCAGGATGGCGTTCAGCTGGTATATAGCCCTTTCCTTTTTTCGTTTGAACATGTAATAATATAGGACCATCTATATTTAATTTTATTTTTTCTAAAATGTTAATTAAATCATTTAAATTATGCCCATCAATCGGTCCAATATACGTAAAACCTAAGCTTTCAAAAAAACCACCTGGAACAATAGCGTTTTTTAAACCATCTTTTACATAATTAGCTGTCCTTAATACTGAATTTCCAATATGTGGAATACTGCTAAGAAATTTGTGTACATCTTTTTTAGCACGACGATATTTTTCATCTATACGAATTAAAGACAAATATTCTGATAAAGCACCAACATTCGGCGCAATAGACATTTCATTATCATTTAAAATAACAATTAATTTTCGTTTAGAAATACCAGCATTATTAAGCCCTTCTAATGCTTCCCCGCCAGTTAATGCTCCATCGCCAACAACAGCAATTACATTATAATTTTCACGATTTAGATCTCTAGCAACTGCCATACCAAGCGCAGCAGAAATTGATGTACTAGCATGACCTACACCGAACGCATCATACATACTTTCAAAACGATTAGGAAAACCAGTAATGCCATTTTTTTTACGCAAAGTAGAAAATTTTTCTCTTCTACCAGTCAATATTTTATGTGTATATGCCTGATGACCTACATCCCAAACGATTTTATCACGTGGACAGGCAAAAACTTTATGCAAGGCTAAAGTTAACTCTACCGTACCAAGGCACGGTGCAAGATGTCCTCCATTTTGTGCTACTGTTTTTATAATTAATTCACGAATTTGAGTTGCCAAAGTTTGCAGTTGCATTGTTGACAAATATTTTAAATCAGCAGGCGATTTAATTTGCTCTAATATATTCATAATCGAACACTCTTTCTCTATATCATTTCTTACGTGAAATCAAATAATCTACCAATTCTCGCAGAAAATCTGCTTCACTACCGAAATCTTTAAGCGCAACTTTAGCATCATCTACGGCTTTTTGTGCCAAAACTTGTGCCGATTGCAATGAACCTAATGTTACATATGTCGATTTATGATTTTTAGCATCACTGCCAACTGGCTTACCGATAGAAGCTTCATCACCTGTAACATCTAAAATATCATCTGTAATTTGAAATGCCAACCCAAATTGACGTGCATATTGTGTTAAATCATCTAACTGTTTTGCTGTCGCTCCTCCCAAAATTGCACCGGAACGAATAGCCGCACAGAAAAGTGCTCCCGTTTTTGCCGAATGCATTTTTTGCAAAGTAGTCATATCAACATGCTTACCTTCTGACTCTAAATCAATGACTTGTCCGCCAACCATACCTTCTGCACCAGCAGCTTGACTCATTTCTTTTATAACTTTAAGTTTTTTTTCTATATCAATATTTGGACTATCTGCAATTACTTCAAAAGCCATAGTGAGCAAAGCATCCCCCGCTAAAATAGCCACACTATCGCCGAACACTTTATGATTTGTCAATTTTCCGCGACGATAGTCATCATTATCCATAGCTGGCAAATCATCATGAATTAAGGAATATGTGTGTATCATTTCTATTGAAGTTGCTAAATGCAAAAACTTTTCCCCATTTGCTCCCACTGCATCAGCCGCTGCCATTACTAAAATAGGACGAAGTCTTTTTCCTCCAGCCATCAAACTATAATTCATAGCTTTAGCTAATGTAGTATTCAATGCTGTACTTTCAGAGTAAATACTATCTAATTCTTGATTGATTAATTCAATTTTTCTTTGCATATACTCTTTCATCATATACTTACTCACCTTCTAAGTTTAATTTTGTTTCAACTATTTTATTATCTTTATCAATTTTAATTTCTGTATTAATTATTTGTTCTGCTTTATTTAATTCAGCAAGACAAAAAGCCGACAATTTCATTCCTTCATTATATTTATCTATTAACTCATTTAATGGAATATCTCCCGTTTCCATTTGTTGAACAATTTCTTCCAGATTTTCCATAGCATTTTCAAAAGTTAATTTTTTTCTACCCATAAACATTCCTCAAATTATTTCATTTTTCCTGCTCAACAATATTAACAACCTGCACATTTATTGTACCGTCAGTTAATTGTATTTGCAAAAAATCATTTTCTTTCACATTTTGTATTGATTTTATAAATGTATTTTTTTTCTTTACTAAACTATAGCCACGTTTTAAAACATTGGCAGGATTTAAAGCCTGCAATTTTTCATATAAAAGCGCTGTTTGATGAAATTTATCTTTAAAATTCAATTGAGCACTTTTATACAGTCTTTCTGTTAAAATATCTACATTTTGTTGACGTGATACAAGAAGTCTATCCTTTTGCATAAGTAAACTATTTTGTAGCAAAATTTTTAAATGATTACGCTTTTGCTCCAATTGCTTACAATATTTATAAACAAGGTCTCTCTGCAAAGTATCTATATAATTAAGTAAGACCTCACGTTCTGGCACAGCAAGTTCTGCAGCTTGCGAAGGCGTAGCTGCGCGCACATCACTAACTAAATCAGATAAAGTATAATCTGTTTCATGACCAACAGCAGAAATCACTGGAACTTTAGAATTAAATATTGCACGCACGACAATTTCTTCATTAAATGCCCACAAATCCTCTATAGAACCGCCACCACGACCAACGATAATCACATCAACAGGATATTTTTTATTAAAAAAATCTATTCCTTCAACAATTTGAGTTGCTGCATTTTCCCCCTGTACCAATACAGAATAAAGTACAATTTTAGTCAATGGATTACGTCGCTTTGCTACATGGCAAATATCTTTTATCACCGCTCCTGTACGAGAAGTAACTACTCCAATCGTACGTGGATAAAACGGTAAAATCTGTTTATGTTTGCTATCAAAAAGTCCTTCTGCACCTAATTTTTCTTTTAAATGTTCTAAGGCTAGGGCAAGCTCGCCTACCCCCTCCGGGACAAGCGTATGTACATATAGCTGATACGTTCCATCTCGTTCGTATACTGATACATATCCTTCAGCGATTACCTTCATGCCATTTTGCGGTGCAAATCGCCAACGCATAGCCGAAGAGCGAAACGCTACACATTTTATATTAGTTGAATTATCTTTCAATGTAAAATAACAATGACCGGAAGTATGTACTTTAAAATTAGAAATTTCTCCTCGTATCATCACATTATTAAGAATAATATCGTCTGCAAAACGTTGTTTTATATATTTATTTAATTGACTTACTGTATAAATTCTATTTGCCATTTTTTGCCTCGTATAAAAAATGCCAGGCCGATTAACAGCCTGGCAAATAAATAGTGTTATTTAATCATTGAACCTAAAATACCATTAACAAAACGGGCAGACTCATCTGTACCGAATTTTTTTGCCAATTCGACAGCTTCATTGATTGCTATGTTAGGCACTAATTTATCTGAACTGAACTTCATTTCAAATATAGCCAGACGAACGATATTTCTGTCAACACCTGACATGCGTTCAACTTTCCAATCTTTCGATTTGTCTACTATCATTTTATCAATAGCTGCTAAATTTTCTCTAGTACCATTTACTAATAAATTTACATAATCACAATCATTTGCTGAAAGTTTTGTATACGCCAAAGCACTATTTACAGCTTCTTCATTTGCACTTTCATTAAAATCCAATTGAAATAATGACTGCAATGCTATTTCTCTCGCTTGTCTGCGACTCATAAATAAAATTTAACTCCTTTTACCAACGACGAGAAAATGGTGGCAACAACCGTTGCAATCTATAGATAAGATTATCCCAAAATTCACTATCGCCTTTATCTATTTTATTACCAATAAATAATCCCAATCCCACACAAATAATTATAAATAATGTAGAAAAGAAGCCAATTAATAATACCGATATGGCAATAATAAAACCTGCAACAATACCTATTGTTCTGCCACAATGTTCTTTTAGTTGATATTTAATGAAATTTAAAATATCTTCCTTCATTGTGCCACCTCAAAAACTTTTATACAACACGTCTTTTTCCTTCTAAAGGATTGTCAGAAATACTTTTAATATCTATATCTATTTGTGAATTTTCAATACCAATAAATTTAGATAAATATTCATTGATTTGATATTTAATATCATCACTTATCGTAACAATATTATATACTTCGCTAACAATCAACTGTAGTTTAAAATTAGGTATTAAAGTCTTATCTTTGGTAGCTGACTTGGTCATTTTTATTCTAACTTTTACGTCGCGGACACCTGCGGTAGAACGGGCAATCTTATCAGCCATATTCTTTAGAGCCACTAGGGAGATACGCACTTGTCCCATTTTTCCTTGTACAATAATAGCTTCATTTGCTGATGAATCATTACTATGTGAGGAAATACTCTGCAACCATAAATAAAGACTACAGATTAAAACGACGATAGATACAGCTATAGTTTCCCATCTGCTACATAAGTATAAAAATTCATTCCAAATTTGCGCATCAGAAAAAATTCTTGAATATAAAGCAATAGCAACAACAGAAACTGCACCAAATGCCAAGGCGTAAAAGAACAGGATGATACGATTTATAACGCTCATACTAAGCCTCTTTCTTAGCGAACACGTACTTCTTCTTCTTTAGTATCTTCCGGGAAACCTACACCCTGTACATGAACATTAACTTCTACAGTGTTAAGACCGGTCATATTTTCAATAGCATTTTTTACAGCTTCCTGTACACTAAGAGCAACATCCGGAATACGCGCACCATATTTAACAATGATGAAAAGGTCAACAGCAGTTTCTTTTTCACCAACTTCAACTTTTACACCCTTTGAAAAGTTTTTACGACCGAGTGTTTCAGCAATGCCAGAAGCAATACCGCCACTCATACCAGCTACACCTTCAACTTCTGTAGCAGCAAGACCTGCAATAATACTAACAACTTCATCAGCAATGCGAATTGTACCCAATTCGTTACTTGTTCCTTTTGTAGTTTCAGCCATATTAAAATCCTCCTTTAAAACTAAAAATAGTTTAGTTCTCATGTTAAATCAATTATAACAAATAATTTATAAATATAAAAGACAAAAGGAAAAAATTATTTTCTTTTAAGAAAGTTTCTGTAATTTAGGATATGCTTTATTCGTTTAACACATCTTCTTTTTTACCTTCATTATTAAGTATCTTTTTCTAAAAAAATTATTATAGTAACAGTTTTTTTTCATCTATATAATATGAAGTATAACTATTCATGCGTTAAAAATTTTTTAAGATAAATATATAGTAGAAATTTATCTTAAATTAAAAAATAAAAACTTTACAATATACTTAATAACTACTAATAACTTGGTTTTTTGATATACTAGAAGTTTTAAAAATTTTTATTAAAAAAACCTTGACATTTTGTCTTAATGGTTACATTTTACATATAAACTCTTATAATGCTTGTC
>C._urophasianus_2_cecum__coassemble_167_pt1 | contig 16369 bp, 13 predicted proteins | sample C__urophasianus_2_cecum__metabat2_low_PE_006 | metagenome-assembled genome bin C | reverse complement strand
AATAAATGCTGAAGTAAGAGAATTTTCTCTAACCCCAACATTTATTATAGAACCCCTTTTTGTATACAGAAAAACTATGCAATACAATAAAATTAATAATAAACGTATAAAAAGCAGGTGATAATCATAAATAATAGATATTAATTTATATTAAAATACTGAAATTAATTTTGAGATTATTTTTAAGTTTTTGCGTAATAAGACTTTGTTTAAAGTATACATTTTAGAAATATGTATAAATATATTGACATATTAGTAACATGTTTATATAATGAAAAGTGCACTTTTTAAATAAAAGTAAAAAAATAAATACATTTGTCTTTTATTTAAAAAGTGATTGCAATAGAAATATTAATACTTATTATGTGTAATATATTGTTTTGGAGGCGATTATTTTGTGTAGAATAGGTTCAATAAAAAGTAAAGTACCTGTTAGCCCAGCAAAGGCTCTGAAATTGATGATACCTCAGCAGGAAGGTCATGATAATTCCGGATTTGCTATGGTAATGAAAGATTTGTATGGTATTTTTTCCGATTACAAGGACAAGCCTCTACTTTCACTTGCCTGCACACAACGTGGTGCTGAAATGGTTGAAGAATATATGGATAGCCACAACTTTGTGCAGTTGTCTGAATGGATTCCAGTTCCAGATAAACAGCCGGGACTTGATATTCAGGCTATGCCATATTATATTTTCCGTAATTATGATTATCCAGAATATTTTCGTGACAAATCGAAAGATGAAAAAGAAGAACTTTTACTTGATACAAGACTTGCTATTCGTAAAATGTTAGAAGAATCCGGTAATGGCTTTGTATATTCTTTTTGGCCAGATGTACTTACATTAAAAGAAATTGGTGATCCTGCTGATATTGCTACATATTTTCATTTATGGAACGAAAACGGTTGTTTATTAGCGAAAAACATTGTAGCGCAGTGTCGTCAAAATACAAATTATGAAATTGTTCGTTATGCAGCACATCCATTCTTTTTACAAGGTTATACACTTTGTGCAAATGGTGAAAATACATTTTTCACTAAAAATAAAGAATTCCAAAAATCACTGCATCGTGGTTATATCGGCTTTGAATCTGATTCGCAAAACTTTTTATATACACTTCATTATGTGTTGCATGAACTCAAATGGCCGATTGAATATTATAAACATGTTATAACACCACTTCCTTTTGAAGAAATTGATAAACGTCCAGATAGAGAAGTTTTGACTGCTATTCGTCAATCTTTGGCAAATTTGGAAATAAATGGTCCAAATACTATTATTGCTAATTTGCCAGATGGTCGCATGATGACTTGCTGTGATTCGAAAAAATTGCGTCCTGTTGTTGTTGGTGGCGATGAAAATATGGTAGCGATATCTTCTGAAGTATGTGGTATTAACGAAATTTTACCAAATAGAGATATGAGTCGTGATGTTTATCCGAATGAACGTGAAGTTGTAGTAATAACCAATGACCTGGAGGTTCAAAGATGGAAGCAGTAAGAACACAAGACATAAGCGTAAATGACTTAAATTGGAAAATAGAATATGATATGAACCGTTGTACTATGTGTGGTAGTTGTCTTGCTACTTGTACTTTTCATGCTATAGAAGCTGATGTATTGCGTATTGACAAAACTACATCAGATAGTATTTTTCCAGAACCGAAACATACTCATAAAGCAGTTCCTGTAATTAAGCAGATAAAAACGTTAGCTAATGCTTGCGTAGGTTGTGGAATGTGTGAAAAAGTTTGTCCTAATGGGGCTATTCGTCCTGTAAGAAATCCAGATACAAGAAAGACACTTCTCTCGCGTGATCATGGACCTATTAAACGTGGTGGTCGTACTAACTTAAATGCGCAAAGAACACTTGATAGTATTATTGTTGGTCGTATTTCCCAAATGACTGACCCTTCACTTGATTCTCAGCGTCATACTTTTGATATTCGTGCTCCGTTTGGTCGTGTACTTCCAGCAAAACAATTACCATTTAAAATGGTAAATGGTAAATTAGTTATGGACCATAAAGCTCCGCCAGTTAGATGGATTTATCCACTTATTTTCTCAGATATGTCTATTGGGGCTTTATCGACTCGTGCATGGGAAGCTGTAGCTCTTGCATGTGCTTATTTAAATGAAAAATGTAATATTCCAATTCGCATGAGTTCAGGCGAAGGTGGTATGCCGATTAAACTCTTAGAATCGGATTATTTAAAATATATGATTTTACAAATTGCTTCTGGTCATTTTGGCTGGAACCGTATTATTAAAGCTTTACCAAAGATGAAAGTTGACCCAGCTGGTGTACTTATTAAAATTGGTCAGGGTGCAAAACCTGGCGATGGCGGACTTTTACAGGCAGCTAAAGTAGCGGAACATGTTCAAGCAATTCGTGGTGTACCAAAAGCTACACTTTCTTCTCCACCAAATCATCAAGGTTTATATTCTATTGAAGAATCCGTACAGAAAATGCACTTATCCATGAATGCAGCATTCGGTTTTAGAGTGCCAGTTGCAATAAAATGTGCAGCCTCCGCAACTTCCGTATCTGTATATAATAATTTACTTCGTGATCCTTATAAAATTTGTGGCGGTTTCTTTATTGATGGTATTCAAGGTGGTACAGGCGCAGCTAATGAGATTTCACTCGACCATACAGGTCACCCAGTTGTTTCCAAAATTCGCGATTGTTATTTGGCAGCAGTAAAACAAGGTTTACAAGGTCAAATTCCACTTTATGGTGGTGGTGGTATCGGTATGACTGGTAATGCAGCAGCAGATGCTTTCAAAATGATTTGTCTTGGTGCAAATGGTGTATTCTGCGGTAAAATCTTGATTCAACTTTTAGGTTGTATCGGTAATGAACATGGTCGTTGTAATGCTTGTAATACAGGTAAATGCCCAACTGGTATTTGTACACAAGACCCTCGTCTTGTGAAACGTCTTGATATTGATAAAGGCGCTCAAAAAATTGTTGATTATGTTTTGGCTTTTGATGCAGAACTTAGAAAACTTATGGCTCCTATTGGTAACTCATCACTTCCAGTAGGTAGAAGTGATGCTCTTGTTTCTACAGATAAAGCTGTTGCAGATAAACTTGGAATTCAGTATGTATGCTAATTGGTGAGGAGGAAAAAGCAAGATGTTTACTATAGATACTTTAGTTGGACATGATCGTATGTCTACACAAGATTTGCTCCTTGCTATTAGCGAGGCTGTAGCCAAAGGAGAAACTGAATTTGAAATTCATGCTTCAGGTCAGCATGATATTGGTGGTCCATTATGGCATCCAGAAGGGAAAAAATTATTTTTTCATGTAACAAATGCTGGTCAACGTGTTGGTTGCATGTGTTTAGATAATACAGAAATTGTTGTAGATGAGTCTTCTTCAGCTGATGTAGGTTGGCTTAATGCAGGTGGTAAAATCACTGTACGCGGTGATGCAGGTGATACAGCTGGTCATTGCTCGGCAGGTGGTAAAATTTACATTGGTGGTCGTGCTGGTACACGTTCTGGCTCTCTTATGAAACATGACCCACTTTATGAAGAACCACAATTATGGGTACTTAAAAATGTAGGTTCATTTTCATTTGAATTTATGGGTGGCGGTAAAGCCGTTGTTTGCGGTATTGATTGTAAAGAATTCGATAGTGTACTTGGTGAACGTCCATGTGTTGGCATGGTTGGCGGTACAGTATATTTTCGTGGCAAAATTGATGGTTATCCGTCCGATATTCGTTTAAAAGATTTAACTCAAGAAGATATTGATTTTCTTAATGACAATATGGATGAGTTCTTGGAAGCTATTAATAGAACAGAGCTTCGTGATGAATTGTCTAAATGGGATGAATGGCATAAATTAGAACCACTTACTTTTGAAGAAAAACAAGTAGTTGCTAATAAACAACCAGATATTAAATCTTTCCGTTTAAATGAATGGATTAAAGGTGGTATGTTTAGCGATGTAGCTGTTGATGACTTTGTAGTAAATCCTACAGTCGTTACAGGTCTTTATCGTCAAAGAGTTCCACAATGGGAAAATGCTAAATTTAACGCTCCATGTGAATTTAATTGTCCTTCTAATATTCCTACGCAAAAACGTTATAATTTAATTCGCCAAGGTAAATTAGAAGAAGCTATTAAACTTGTTTTAGAATATACACCATTCCCAGGTTCGGTTTGTGGTAGTGTATGTCCAAATCCATGTATGGATCATTGTACAAGAAATAGTATTGATGAAGCTATACAAATTGGACCACTTGGTTATCTTTCAGTTTTTACAAAAGTAGAACAACCAAAAAATAAAACTGGCAAAAAAATTGCTGTTATTGGTGGCGGTGTAGCAGGTTTATCCGCTGCATGGCAACTTGCTCGTAAAGGTCATGATGTAACAGTTTATGATGATGATAAACATATGGGTGGTAAATTAGAACAAGTTATACCAAGAGCTCGTTTATCACATGAATTATTACAGGCAGAACTTAAACGTATTGAAAATATAGGTGTTAAATTCGTATCCGAATGTAAAGTAGATGCAGAAAAATTTGCTCAAATTAAAAATGACTCTGATGCAGTTATTGTATCAACAGGTGGACATAAATCACGTTTCTTTAATTGGGAAGGTAAAGAAAAACTCGTTATGGGTCTTCAGTTCTTAAAAGCAGTAAATCGTGGTGATAATCCAAAAGTTGGTAAACATGTAATTGTAATCGGTTGTGGTAATGCGGGCATGGATACAGCTCGTGGAGCTTATGATATGGGTGCTGAAACAGTTACTTGTATCGACGTACAAAAACCAGCAGCTTTTGATGAAGAAATTGAATACATTGAAAGCCGTGGTGGTAAATTAATTTGGCCATTTATGACAACCAAAATTACGGATGAAGGTATTTATGATGATAAAGGTCGCTTTGTACCTGGCGATATGGTAATGGTATCTATCGGTGAAGCACCTATTCTTGATTATTTACCAGAAGATGATAGTATTAAAAAATTCCGTGATTGGGTTGTTCCAAATAAGGATGCTTCTATTTTAGACGGCGTATTTGTAGCAGGTGATGTAATTAAACCTGGTCGTTTAACTGATGCTATTGGTTCTGGTCAAGAAGCAGCTTATTATGCTGATGCTTATGTAATGAAAAAAGAAGTTGCTCCATTCCCAGAAAAGAAACAGATTAATAAAGATAATTTGCATACAGCTTATTTTGATAAATGTCATCATTGCAAACTTGGCGATCCAGCAGATGATGTAAATCGTTGTATTAGTTGCGGTACTTGCCGTGATTGTGAAACTTGCCTTGAATCTTGTCCAGAAAAAGCAATTTCTCGTATACAACATTTAGATGGTACTTTTGAATATGTTTCTGATGATAAAAAATGTATCGGTTGCGGTATTTGTGCTGGTGTATGTCCTTGTGGTATTTGGACACTTAAAGATAATCCAGAAAAAATTCAAATGTATAGAACAAAAGCAGAATAAAAGACTCTTGGTCAAATGTTGGGGTAACATAGATAGGTAGAAATTTTTTCTACCTATCTTTTTATTTTTTTGAAGCATAGATTATTCTTTTTTTACCTGTCAAATCTTTTCACCCCAAAACATATTCTTTTTAAAACTTTTATCTTATTATTCATTCCTTCTGTATATCCATTTGTATACCCTGTTTTTAATCCTTTTTTATCTTCTTGTTTTGTTAATTCAAAAAATACTTCTTTTAATTCGTATACTTCTATCAGTTTTTCAGATTTACTTAATATCTGTTCTAATACCCATTGTACATATCTACTTATATGAAATTTATCTGCTACTATTTTAGCATTAGGAAAACAATCTCTTATTACACTTCTAAATGCTTTATTGATATCTATTACCACATATTCTATACAACTTCGTTCTTTAAGGGTTTTGGGAATGAGCTTATGCTCATTCCTCCTTTTTTATAAAATAATTTATAAATAGAAGGTATATAAAATACTTATTTTTATAATTGTTTAAAAAACTTACAAAAAAATATTTACAAATCGAAAAACATATGGTATATTAAAAACATAGGTTATGGGATATGTGATATACCATAAATGATGAATGATATGTGATAACAAAAACAAGAAGGTGTAATCATGAAAAATACGTCTATCAGTGAATTAAAACAAATTGCGATTGAACTCAGAAAAACGGCTATCACCATGATTTATGAAGCACAGTCAGGTCATCCAGGCGGAGCTTTGTCGGCAGCTGATATTGTAACAGCTTTATATTTTAAAGAAATGAATATCGACCCGCAAAATCCAAAATGGGAAGACCGCGACCGCTTTGTTTTATCCAAAGGTCATGTTTGCCCGATACTGTATGCAGCACTCGGCAAACTTGGATATTTTCCTAAAGAATATCTCCATAAATTAAGACAAGAAGGCTCTATCCTCCAGGGTCATCCTGATATGAAAAAATGTCCAGGTATTGATATCTCCACCGGTTCTTTAGGACAAGGTTTATCCTGCGCCGTAGGTATGGCTATTGCAGGCAAACGTGACCAGAAAGATTATCGTGTATTTGCTATGCTCGGCGACGGCGAATGTAATGAAGGTCAGATTTGGGAAGCCGTTATGACAGGTTATAAATATAAATTAGATAACTTAGTTGTTTTTGTAGATAATAATGGACTTCAGTTGGACGGAACTTGCGACGAAATAATGCCAAATATTGATTTGGGCAAACGTTTTGAAGCATTTGGATATGAAGTATTTTATATTGATGGTCATAATATGGAAGAAATTGTGGCTACACTTGATAAAATTAGAGCTTCACATAATAATCTTCCAAAAGCTGTTATTGCTAATACAGTTAAAGGTAAAGGTGTTTCCTTTATGGAAAATCAGCTTGGTTGGCATGGCGTTGCTCCAAACGATGAACAGTATAAACAAGCAATGGAAGAACTCGAAGGAGGATTAAAATAATGGATACTACGAAAAAAATTGCTACACGAAATGGTTTCGGTGAAGAAATAGTTGAACTCGGAAAAAACAACGATAAAATTTATGTTATTGATAATGATATAGGTAAATCCTGCAAAACAGGTGCATTCATGAAAGCATTGCCACAGCAATATATCAATGTTGGTATAGCAGAACAAAATGGTGCAGGTGTAGCAGCTGGTCTTGCTACTTGTGGTAAAATTCCATTTGTTGTAACCTATGCAGTATTCGGTTCTCTCCGTATGTGTGAACAAATTCGCCAAGAAATTTGCTATCCTAATTTGAACGTAAAATTTGCTTGCTCACATGGCGGTGTTACTCCAGCAAATGACGGTGCAAGTCATCAAGCAATTGAAGATATGGGCGTACTTCGTACAATTCCAAACATGACAGTTATTATGCCAGCTGATTATTATTCAGCTAAAAAACTTGTAGCTGCAGCTGCTAAAATGTATGGTCCAGTATTTTTAAGATTTACACGTGATAATATTCCTGTTATTTATGATGAAAATACAATTTTTGAAATCGGCAAAGCTGTAAAACTTTATGAAGGTAAAGATGTAGCTATCATTGCCAATGGTGATACAGTTCGTTTAGGTATTGAAGCAAAAGAAGCATTAGAAAAAGAAGGTATGTCTGTTCGTCTTTTAGATATGCACACAATTAAACCACTTGATAAAGAAGCTGTTATTTCTTGTGTAAATGATATCGGTAAAATTATTACAGTTGAAGACCATAATATTATTAATGGTTTGGGCAGTGCAGTATGTGAAGTAGTTGCTGAAATGGGTAAAGGTAAAGTGCATCGTATTGGTATTCAAGACCAATTCGGTCAATCAGCACCATATGAAAGATTGCTCGCTATGAACGGTATTACTGTAGAAAATATTATTGAACAAGCTAAAGCAATTCAAAAATAGTAAATACTAAAATTAATATAGAAGAAAATAAAGGAGTTTTTAATTATGTTAGATTTTACAAATCAAGTTGTTGTTGTAACTGGTAGTGGTTCTCCAAAAGGTATGGGTCGTGTTACTGCTAAGACTTTTGCAGAAAGAGGCGCAAAACTTGTTATCGTAGATATTAATGAAGCAGGTGTAAATGAAACTGTAGATATCATTAAACAGAGTGGTCATGAAGCTATCGGTGTTGTTTGCGATATTACTTCCAAAGAATCTGTTGATGCAATGGTAAAAACTATTTTAAATACATTCGGACGTATTGATGTATTAGTAAACAATGCAGGTGTATCTCAAAAAGTAACTGTTGAAGATATGACTTTAAATGATATAAAACGTATTTTCAATGTAAATATGTTCGGTTTATTCTTATGTACACAGGCAGTGCTTAAACCTATGAAAGCGCAAGGTTATGGTCGTATCATTAGCTTATCTTCTGTTTCTGGTAAACGTGGAGGCGGTATTTTCGGTGGCGCTCATTACTCCGCATCTAAAGCTGCAGTTTTAGGCTTTTCTAAAAATCTTGCTCGTGAAGTAGCTGCAGATGGTATTACTGTAAATTGTGTATGCCCAGGTCTTATCAATACAGAAATCTGGAAATCCTTACCAAAAGAACAAGCTGATAAAGTTATTTCTGATATTCCGGCAGGCCGTCCAGGTGAACCTCAAGAAGTTGCTAATACAATTTGTTTCTTAGCTTCTAAAGAAGCATCTTATATTACAGGCGAAGATGTGGACATCAACGGTGGCTCCCACATGGACTAAAAAATAGACTATCTTGCTATTTTCTTTAATAATATACCCCCATCTTAGAACAGCAGGATATTAAACTTATCCTGCTGTTGTTGTTCTATCTATTAATATGTTCGGCTTAATTTAGGAGGTAATTTTTGTGAAAACAATAAACACAACACGTTCATTTGCAGAAATTGAACATAGTACTGTCAGAAAAGTTTCAAAACGCTTAATTCCGTTTCTATTTTTATGTTTCGCAATTTCAATATTAGACAGACTTAATATTTCATTTGCAGCTTTGCAAATGAATGAAACGCTCGATTTTTCTAATGAAGTTTATGGTCTCGGCGCTGGTATATTCTTTATCGGTTATTTCCTCTTAGAAGTACCTGGTGGTGCTTTAATGACCAGGTTTGGTGCAAGAAAATGGATTTCTCGTATCATGATTTCTTGGGGTATTATTTCTGGTCTTACAGCTTTTGTTACAACTCCAGCACAGTTTTATGCTGTTCGTTTTGCTCTCGGTGTTGCGGAAGCTAGTTTCTTCCCTTGCATGGCTTGGTATTTGAGCCAATGGTATCAGACAAAACATCATGCTAGAGCATTAGCTGGCTTTATGGCTGCAATACCAGTTGCTTCTGCACTTGGTTCACCAATTTCTGGTTATTTACTTACTTTAGATTTATGGGGCTTCCATGGTTGGCAAAACTTATTTATTTTGGAAGCTATTCCTTCTGTAATTTTAGGTGTTATTACATTCTTCTATCTTACAGATAAAATTGAAGATGCTAAATGGCTTGAACAAGATGAAAAAGAATGGCTTACTAAAATCTTAGCAAAAGAAGAAGCTATTAAACGTAAGAAAAAATCTATTACTTTCCTTCAAGCATTAAAAGAACGTGACGTTTTAATTTTAGCTTGTGCATATTTCTGCTGGATGGCTGGTTATTATGGTGTAATCATGTTCCTTCCTACATTAATTCATAGCTTATCTAGTTCTATGGAAACAAGTATGCTCGGTTGGCTTATTGGTTTTATGTACTTATTGGCAGCTATCACTATGGTTTCTGTTGGTAGAAGTTCGGATAAAAGACAAGAACGTCGTTTCCATGTAGCAACTTCACTTATCGTTTCAGCTATAGGTCTTGTAATTTCTGTATATGTTGCTGAAATTAATACAATATTTGCTATTGTTATTTATACAATCAGTTTGTGCGGTGCATATGGTGCATATACTCCGTTCTGGGCAATTCCACCATCTTATTTATCAGGTAGTGCCGTAGCTGCAGGTATAGCACTTATAAATAGTGTCGGCAATTTGGGCGGTTTCTTTGGGCCATATCTTTTAGGTGCATTATCTTCATCTACAGGTTCTTATACGTTCGGTATTTTTGCTTTAGCTGGTTTTATGATTATAAGTAGTTTAATTGTAATTTTTGTAATTAAACAAACAGGTAAAGTTGTTAATTCATAATTAGTTATTAATTTATAATCGGGAAATCGGGAGGTTTTATCTTGAAAATTGGTTTTATTGGTCTTGGAATAATGGGCAAACCAATGAGTAAAAATCTGCTTAAAGCAGGTTTTGATTTGGTAGTATATGATATAGATAAAACAGCTGTAAAAATTATTGAAAAAGCCGGCGCCAAACCGGCTTCCTCTCCGAAAGAAGTCGCTCAAAATAGCGATGTTATAATTACAATGCTTCCCAAAGCTTCGATTGGAAAATCTGTACTTGAAGATGAAAACGGTATTTTGGCAGGGATAAAAGAAAATTCTGTAGTTATTGACATGAGTTCAGTTTCACCAGTAGCGTCGAAAGAATTTGCGCAGATGGTGGAAGCGAAAAAATGTAAGTTTCTTGATGCTCCGGTAAGTGGCGGAGAAATAGGTGCGATAAATGCTACATTGGCAATCATGATTGGCGGAGATGAAGCTGTTGTTGCAAAGGTTCGTCCTATTTTAGAAGCTTTGGGAAGTTCTATTACAATAGTGGGTGATAATGGTAGTGGTTCTGTTGCTAAACTTGCTAATCAAATTATGGTAAATTTAAATATAGCAGCAGTAGCGGAAGCTCTTGTACTTGCGACTAAAGCAGGAGTTGACCCGAAAAAGGTATTTGAAGCAGTGCGAGGCGGATTTGCAGGTAGTGCTGTATTAGAAGAAAAAGCACCAATGATGTATACGCGTAATTTTAAAGCAGGTGGCCCTATTTATATCAACTTAAAAGATATAACAAATGTAATGACTACGGCTGATGAATTAGATGTTCCACTTATATTAACTCCACAATTAAAAGAAATAATGATTTCACTTAAAGCAACAGGTCATATTAATGATGACCATAGCAGTATTATTCAATTTTATGAAAAAATTTCCGGTATAACGGTAAAAGCAAAGTAGAATAAAAAAACCAGCAGATATATCTGCTGGTTTTTTGCGTACATATAAAGATTTATTCTTTAGCAAAAGAATCAACTAAAGTAGCTTTTATAGTATCAAATACATGAAGAATATCACGTTTTTCAATTAAATCTACAATGGCATAATGATTTTTTAAGCATAAATCAATACCACTTTCTTTTTGCAATACTTTTCTAGCTGATGGTTCAAACATTAGAAGAAGTGTTTCTAAAATAGCTTCTATCAGCTTGTTATGTACGCATTTAGCAACGGCTGAATGGAATTGCATATCAAGTTTTATTAAATCTTCTACAGAACCTTGATTTGATTTAGCAATTTGATTAGTTTCATCGACTAAATGACGAATATTTTTTACTTCTTCAGGCGTAGCTTTTTGTATTGCCATAATGGTGACAATAGACTCTACCATTACACGTAATTCAAAAACATCAGTTGTATTTTTTGGATCCAAGATTAAACGAAAAATAAGTGGATTGAATACTTCATGTGATATTGTATCTTGTAAAAATGTTCCTTGTCCACGTTTTGTTTTTACTACACCCATAGCATTGAGTACACGAATAGCTTCACGTAATGAATTTCTACCAACTCCGAGTTGTTCACATAATTCGGCTTCGGATGGAAGTTTATCACCAGGTTTGAAATCGCCTTCGATGATGGCTTGTGAAAGCTGTGTAATAATTTCATTTACTAAAGTATCGGAATTTCCAATTTTAGCTAATCCCATAATTTCACCAACTAACAAATTATTTATTTCACATACTATATATATTATAGAACTATCTTTGTGATTTATAATATTATTTTAAGCCAAATAAAGAATAAATGCTATATCTGTTGGTATTTTTCAGAGAATTTTCATTAAGAAAAGTTAAAATTTCATAATTGTAGATAACGTAATAAAATAGTATAATGATAGCGTTTATTGATTTATTCCATTAATAAAGGAGTTGATTTTTTGCGAGATTTTCTTTTACGAAATAAAGGCTTTGTTGTTGGTCTTTGTATTTTAGCTGTTTTTTATTTATATTTAGCGCATTTGGGCGCATATCATCTTATGGACCCAGATGAGGGAAGATATCATGAAATACCACGAGAAATGCTTATAACAGGTGATTTTATTACACCGCATTTAAATGGGGTAGAGTATGTTGAAAAACCAGTGCTACAATATTGGGCAACAGCTATTATAATGAAAATTTTTGGTGTAACAGAATTTTCAGGGCGTGTTTTTCCGGCTTTATCTGCTATTGGTTGCGTAGGATTGACATTTGGATTAGGCTCATTGATGTTTTCGCGTCGAGTAGGTTTGCTGGCTGCTGCTATTTTGGCAACTTCGTGTCTAAATCTTATAGTAGCTTCAATTAATATTTTAGATATGGCACTTACGTTTTTTATGACAGGCTGTATGGTATCTTTTTATGCCTTTGAAAGAACAGAGAAGAAAAAGTATTTACTGTTGTTTTACATAGCTATGGGGCTGGGCGTATTAACGAAAGGTCTTGTTGCTATAATTTTGCCATTGGGAATTTTATTTTGGTATGCAATGCTGACAAGGCGACCACGCTTATTTTTTAAATTATTTTATTTGCCGGGAATTTTTGTTTTTTTTGTCGTTACTGTGCCATGGTTCTATCTTGTTTGTCAGGCAAATCCTGATTTTTTTTATTTCTTTTTTGTGCGGGAGCATTTTTTGCGTTTTACGACGAAAATGCACGACAGATTTCAGCCGTGGTGGTTTTTTATTCCATTTGTATTTATTGGTATGCTTCCATGGACAGGTTTTCTGTTTTCGTTATTTAGTAAAAAGGGTATTATTCGTAAATGTACATCATCAAGAAATCGTTTCGATATAACTTATTTGTTAGTATGGTTTTTTGTTGTTTTTGTTTTTTACTCTATTTCAGATTCAAAATTAGTACCGTATATCATGCCGTGTTGGATGCCAATGGCAGTACTTATAGCGGCTTCTATTAAACGTTTTGAGCAGGAAAATTCATGGCTTTGTCATAGCTTTTTGCTTAATAGTATTCTTTGTCTTGGCTTTGTTTTTGCGCTTGTTGGTTATGTATTTATGTCTAATTATTTGACAATTAATGAATTTATTGCTGAAGGTGGATTACTTACAATAGCTTTATTCATAGGAACATTAGCGGCAATTATTACATGGCATAAGACAGGGCGTTTTCGTTGTACAGCTACGGTGCTTTGCATAATGGGCTTTTTCTTTGGGCTGGGATTGCATGATGTGCAACAACAGATACACAATAATCAATCAGCTTATTATGTAAGTCAACGAATAAATGCACTTAATACGGAAGATAGTTTAATTGTAAATTATGGAGAATTTTATCATGGAACTGTGTATTATACAGACCAACGAGTAGCATTAGCTGATTTTAAAGGTGAATTGGAATTTGGTCTGTCACATCCTTCGGGTGAGGGCTGGTATTATACTGGTGAACAGCTTAATGATTTGTGGAACAGTCAAAAGCGTATTATAATTGTAGTTAAAGACCTCTATAAAGATAAATGCCTTAGTATATTAACTACTCCAGCGAAAAAAGTAATCACTGAAGGAGCATATACTGTATTGATTAATAAATAATAATTTGGAGGAGTTTTATTATGCGTAAAGAATTTTTGCCTTTTGCCAAACCAATGGTGAGTGAAGCTGCAATTGCTGATGTAGCTGATTCCATTCGTAAGGGATGGATGGCAATGGGTCCCAAAACCATTGATTTTGAAAATAAATTTGCCAATTATGTAGGTGCTAAATATGCTGTATCTGTAAATTCAGCTACTGCTGGATTACATTTAGCAGTTATGGCACTCATTCAGCCAGGTGATGAAGTTATTACAACAGCAATGACTTTTGCAAGTACAGTAAATGCAATTATTTTTGCAGGTGGTAAGCCAGTTTTAGTTGATATTGACCAGCATACATTTAATATAGATGTAAAAGCGATAGAAAAAGCAATTACACCAAAAACAAAAGCTATTATTCCAGTACATTTTGCTGGTCGTCCATGTGATATGGATGCACTTGAAGCATTGGCCAAAAAATATAATCTGGGTATTATTGAAGATGCAGCTCATGCACTTGGTGCGCAATATAAAGGCAAAAAAATCGGCACAGGACGAGGTAAAAATCATATCGCTGTATTTAGTTTTCATCCAACTAAAAATATTACAACAGGTGAAGGCGGTATGGTTTGTACTGATGATGAAGATGCAGCAGAAATTATGTCTATGCAACGTCAAAATGGCATGAGTAAAGGAGCATGGAACCGTTATCAAGCAAATGGTAAGGCACATTATGATATTTTTAAACCTGGTTTGAAATATCAAATGCTGGATATTCAAGCTGCTATTGGTCGCGATCAGCTTATGTATTTAGAAGAATTTAATAATCGTCGCCGTGAAATTGTAGCTCGTTATCAAAAAGAATTAGCTAATGTTAAAGGTTTGATTTTGCCACCAGAAATTGAAACGGGTAATGTTCATTCTTGGCATATTTACACACCGCTTATCGATATTGATACACTTGGTTTTAGTCGTGATGAATTTATGGCACAGATGAGTAAACGCAATATTGGTACAGCATATCACTATCAAGCACTTCATTTATTTACATGTTATGGCAAAATTACAGGGCTTAAAGCAGGCGATTTGCCTAATGCTGAATATGTATCAGAACGAATAGTTTCATTGCCGTTATTCCCGAAAATGACAGATGAAGATGTAACTGATGTAATAGAAGCAATAAAAGAAATCTGTGGTATGAAAGGCTGATTAAAATATGGCTGATAGTCCTGAAATTTCAATAGTAATTCCTGTTTATAATGAAGAGGAGTCTTTGCCACAATTATTTAAAGAATTATATCCTGTAATGGAAAATATTAAACGTAGTTTTGAAATAATTTTTATCAATGATGGTAGTAGAGATAAATCTTTTTCTATGTTATATGATTTTCAAAAAAAGCATAATAAAACAGTGCGTGTGATTGATTTAAATGGTAATTTTGGTCAACATATGGCAATAACTTCAGGTTTTGCTAATGTGCGTGGTCAATATATAATTACACTTGATGCTGATTTACAAAATCCACCTGAAGAAATTCCCAAATTAATTGCTAAAATGGATGAAGGATATGATGTTATTGGGACATGTCGTCAAAATCGTCATGATCCTTTGTTTCGTAAAATATCTTCGCGTTTGGTAAATAAAGCTACTAATCGTATTAGTGGATTGCATATAAATGATTATGGTTGTATGTTGCGTGGATATAGCCGTCGTATTGTAGATATTATTGTACAAAGTCGTGAAAGTACGACATTTATTCCTGCACTTGGTCAAAAATTTGCTGTAAATCCGATTGAAATTCCAGTAAGTCATCGAGAACGTGAATTTGGTGAATCAAAATACAGTTTTTTTCAGTTGCTTCGTTTAAATTTTGATTTAATGACAAGTTTTTCTATTGCACCACTTCAAATGGTAACAATGAGTGGTATGATAATTTCTTTACTAAGTTTTATATTTTTCTTATATATGATGATACGTCGTATTATTGTTGGTTCTGAAGCTGATGGAGTATTTACTTTGATGGCACTTAATTTTTTCTTATTTGGTATTACTATTATGGCATTAGGTGTTATTGGTGAATATACAGGGCGTATTTACAAACAGATACAGCGACGACCCCATTATATAATTCGCCATATTTATGAGGAGAAAGAACATGAATAGACCACGTATAATTGTTTTTGCTTATAGTGAACCAGGATATACATGCTTAAAAGAATTGATTAAAGATAAAGCTAATATTGTAGCTGTATATACACATCAAGATGATCCTGATGAAGAAATTTGGTTTCATTCTGTATATGATTTGGCGAAGGAAAATAATATTCCTGTATATCGACCGAAGAAGATAGATGAAGAAATAACACAATATATAAAGCAATTACAACCAGAGTTAATTTTTTCTTTTTATTTTCGTAGATTAATTCCAAATGAAATTATTTTAATGCCTCGTCTTGGCTCGTATAATATGCATGGAGCTTTATTGCCTAAATATCGAGGACAAACTTGTATAAATTGGGCTGTAGTGAATGGAGAAAAACGCACAGGTGCTACGCTTCATTTAATGACAGAAAAAGCAGATGAAGGTGATATTGTAGACCAAAGAGGCTTTGATATTGCTTTTACAGATACAGCAATTGATTATTGTGAGCCGCATACTCGTGATTTTAATCATGAGTTAGGCGAACAAAA
>C._urophasianus_2_cecum__coassemble_165_pt1 | contig 16463 bp, 13 predicted proteins | sample C__urophasianus_2_cecum__metabat2_low_PE_006 | metagenome-assembled genome bin C | reverse complement strand
TAACATAGATAGGTAGAATTTTTCTCTACCTATCTTTTCTTTTTATTTTTTTGAAGCATAGATTATTCTTTTTTTACCTGTCAAATCTTTTCACACCAAAACATATTCTTTTTAAAACTTTTATCTTATTATTCATTCCTTCTAATATTGGATTAAACCATTTATATATTATATTGTTTCACTTACACTATTAAATTTTTTTAAGTTGTATTTTACTACTACATTTATCCATGATTTTTTTTAGCAATTATATTTTACCGAAAAGAATGAGATTATGTTTCTTTTTTTGCAAAAAAATAAATGCTGAAGTAAGAGAATTTTTTCTTACCCCAACATTTATTTTTTAATAAGCGGCATCTCGTCCGTTTTCAGCTTTCAGCGGTTTTACATCATTATGTCCTGTACCCGTATGATAAGGACTATTTTCATTTACAACTGGTTCATGAAGAGTGATATTACGTTTTTGTAAAACATCTTTTAATATCCATGTTCTATCTGAAATAATACCATCTACACCCATATCTAACAATTCATTCATATCTTTTTCGTCATTTACAGTCCAAGGTACAATTTTCATACCTAATGAATGTGCTTCATCTACCATTTCCTTTGTTACATCCATATAATACGGAGATACAATATCTACACCTATAGCATGTGCTGCTTTTACTGGGTCATTATCATAGTCTTTTATATCTAAACCACCAAGCCATGGAGATTTTTGATTTCCATAACATTCCCAAGAAGAAGAAGCTTGCCATAGTGCACTTGTAGATATATTAGGATTTAATTTTTTCATTTCAATAAGTGTTCTCCAATCAAAAGATTGTAATACCACTCTATCTTCCATATCATATTTTTTCACTGTATTATTAAATACTTCTACAAATTTTTTAGGATCAGCATTATTTTTATATTCTATTGTATTAGGATCTGGATAAGATTTTGTTTCTATATTTAAAATAATTTTCTTATCACCATATGATTGAATAAGTTGCATTACTTCATCTAGTGTAGGAATTTTTGCATCGTACATAATTTGTGTTCTGCCATGAAGATCATAATATTCACCAATTTCAGGGTTCATTACACCTACATCAAATTGTTTTAATTGGTCAACAGTCATAGTGCGAATATCGTATTTATCTTTAGGCACATAATTTCCATCTTTATCACGTGTAATATCTGGATTTAAAATCGGATTGTGACTCATAACAATTTGTCCATCTTCTGTAAGTTGCATATCACATTCTATGCTAGTTGCACCCATTTCCATGGCATAAGCATATGAATACAACGTATTTTCCGGTCTAGCATCGCGTCCGCCACGATGAGCTTCAAAATCAAATACATCATATTGAACTTTAGCTTCTGATATAGATGTGCCCATCATACCAACTCCAGAATATAAACTAAATGTTACTAGTCCTGCTACCAATAATTTCTTTGTTAATTTTTTCATATCAAATTTAATCCTCTCTTTACTTTTATTTTACATAAATTTAATAAATGATTTAACAAGTAATTATTATTTTTATTTATTATACTACTAACAAAAATATAAAACAATATTTATTTTAAGCATAATTAAAAACAGGAAATTGATTATATATCAATTTCCTGTAAAATACATCTATTTCATAAAACAAGTTTTTCTATAGCATAAGCAATACCATCTTTATCACAATCTTTTGTGATAAATGAAGCTTCTGCTTTTAAATCAGCAATGGCATTATCCATAGCTACACCACAGCCAGCGTATTGTATCATGGATAAATCATTATCCCCATCACCTATTGCCATCACTTGTTCTTGTTTTATACCTAAATAATCAGCTAATTTGGCAAGCCCTACTGCTTTATTTATGCCTGGTGGTGTAACATCCATTGTAAAACCTGTATTTTGCTGTAATCCTATTTTATCTTTAAAAACTTCTGCAATATAATGATATATGCCTTGTATTTTGCCATTTATATCACAAATAACAAGCTGTGTAACATTATTAATATATTTTTTATAATCATCACCGACTTCTACAATATGCAATCCTTTAGTCGTTTTATACGCTGAAAACATTCGTTCATCTTTACATTTTACATAAATAGTATCATCTATATACCAACGAATATACCAATCATATTTATAACATGTTTCTATAAGTTCCAATAAAGTTTCTGGCGAAAAATATACTTCAAAAATTGGTTTACTACCATCAAGTGGCTTAACTACACCACCATTACAAGATATAACAGGACAATTCAGCCCAAGATTTTTAGCAAAATAACTAGCAGAAGCTGGCATTCTTCCTGTAGCAATCGTTACATACACGCCTTTTTTTATAACTTTTTTTATAATCATTTCATTTTTTTTTGAAACAAGTTTTTGTCGATTAAGCAATGTATTATCCATATCCAAAGCAATTAATTTTATAGCCATAGATTTGTCTCCTTTAATATCAAAATATTAATTAATTATGTTTATATTTTTATAAACAATATGTATTTACTATTATCCGTAACTTGCATTTACCTAATGATTTAGATAGAATTACTTTATGGAATACTTTTCAGTACATATTTAGTTTAGAAAAATACATTATTTCTGTCAATTTAAATTATTAAACAGTATATAGAAAGCCAAAAGCGTTCAGAAAAAAATACATTAACCTTCTTTGGAGAGATACAGTAAGACCTGATATTTTAATGGGCAAGTATCGTTTGTATCCAAGAATCCCCTGCCTTTAGGTATGGAGAGTATGTCAAAAATATCATATATTTATGAGGTCATCTTATGAAAATTAGATTTAATATGCGTTCTAAAATGTTTTTAATAACACTTTCTATCAATTTAGTTATCACTTTAGTTATTTCTCTACTATTCTATCAAGCTTCAGCAGATTTTTTTACTGAACAATATGCCAAATCTCTTTATGATAGATTATATATCGGACTAAAAAACATAGACGAAGAGTTTCAAAATGTTTATCGCAATACAATAGAAATTTCATTTAGTAACAATGTACAAGATTTAATCCAACAAAATACAAATAACAGTTTTCGTCACTTAATAGAAAATTTTCATACTTACAAAGAAAAAAACAATCTAATTGATAATATTTACTGTTATATTCCTCAATCTAAGACTTTAGTTCGTGCGGATGAATATAATTCTGTTCAAACATTAAGTGATATTGAAGCTTTAAACTGGGAAAATATTCTACAAAAACAGCACGGTATGCAACCTTTATTCACCAAAGATATACTTAGTTCTTCTACAAAATCAGTATATCTATATAAATCCATAATTTTTGATGATGCTAACCAACCTTTAGCTTATATTGTTTTTACAATTAGTGAACGAGCCTTATATTATACCTATTTAGGTGACATTGCACGCAACAACGACAATATTGTTTATATGTTTGATAATTTAGGCAATACTGTTTCTGCTAATAAATATATTGAACATGATATAGCTCAATCATTATTTAGTGTATCGCAAAAAGAAGATACTGGTTTAACTGATATGAATATTGATAATAAACCTTACTTAACCGTTTATGCTACAGCTCCTTTTTCTCACTATTTATGCTGTCTTTCTGTTGATAAACATATATTATTAAATCAGCTATTCCTCGTCCAAATTTTAATAATAATTTGTTCTTTATTAATCTTTTTTGTAGGATTAATCTTTACCTATTTTATGGCTATAAAACTCAACGAACCAATTGAAGAACTTGCCTATGCTATGCAAAAAGTAGCTAAAGGTGATTTATCCATTCGTGCTAAAGTCAAAAATCAAGATGAAATAGGCAAACTAGCGACAATTTTTAATCATATGTTATCACATATTGACAAATTAATTGATGATTTAGCTACAGAAAAATCTCTAAAAAAAGAAGCTGAACTAAATGCCTTGCAATATCAAATACGACCACATTTTATTTATAATACTTTAAATGCTATTCGTTTTGCTGCATTTATGCAGGGCGCTAAAAATATCAGTAGCTTAATTGGCAATTTCATTGATTTATTACAAGTTAGTACCAATCGAAAAGATGCCTTTGCACCTTTGAGCGAAGAAATATCTACATTAAAAAGTTATATATCTTTACAGGAATTTCGTATGATGGATACGTTTAAGGCTGACTTTGCCCTTGAAAAAAATACACTACACTATTTTGTACCTCGTCTTATTTTACAACCACTTGTTGAAAATAGTATTATTCACGGACCTTCAGAAGAGAAACCATTTTGTCATATAATTATTCGTTCTTACTTAAAAGATACTTTTCTTTATTTAGAGGTAGAAGATGATGGTAAAGGTATGTCACCTGAACAAATGTGCAGTTTCACCAATATGATGAAAAAAACATCAGGTGGCTATTCCAATGTAGGTATTTTCAATATTAAAGAACGCTTACGGTTATATTACGGCAATAAAGGAGAACTTATTTATTTTAGTGATAATAAAACCTATACCAAAGCTCAAATAAAATTGCCCCTATCTGTCGATGTCAATGAATATAAATTATAGGAGATATTATTATGCGGATTACCATTTGCAGTATTTGTACCATGCTTACACTTTTAATTTTTGCTATAAACTACTACAATGCAATAGACAAACAAACTATTAAAATTCCCAAATATACTGTCGGTGTAGTTTTAAAAGCTATGGACAGTGAACATTGGCTTGCGGTGCGTTCTAGTATGCAAAAATCTGCTCAAGAACATAATATAAATTTAATTGTACTTTATGCTACAGATGAATATGCTTATGAAGAACAAAATAAAATCATAACTGATTTAATCGAAAATGATATTGATGCGTTAATCATTTCATCTTGTAATATCAATGAAAGTGCAACCTATTTAAATTTGGCAAGCCAAAAACAAATTCCCGTATTTTCTTTAGATGAAAAACTAAAAAACATTCCTTATATTGGCTCAGATAATTATAATATAGGGAAAAAAGCGGCAATGTACATGGCAGATAATCTTCCAGCTGGCTCTTATGTTGGCGTAATAGCGGGTAGTTCAACCCAAGATGCACATATCAAACGAACTAATGGTTTTGTAGATTATATTAAAAACCATACTGATTTAAAAATCAGTACCTGTTTATCTGGTGATATAAAATATCGCCAAGCTACTATCCAAGCGGAAAAACTACTACAATATTATCCACAAACAAATGGTATTTTTGTCACAAGTGCCATCATGACTTTAGGAACTGCCGAAGTTATTGACAACAATCATAAATCAGTAAAAATTATTGGCGTCGATACACAAAACGATGCTATCATGGCCATAAAAAATCATAAAATAGATGCTATGATATCACAAAATGGCAATGAAACAGGCAAATTAGCCATTGATATAGTAATAAATTATCTAGAAAATCATATTGTACCGAATGAAAACAATTATATCGAAAATGATTTAATTACATTGGAAAATGCTGATGATTATTTAATGCAGGAGGACTTTTAATGAAAAAAATTATAATAGTTGATGACGATTTCATCGTTAGAACATATTTAAAACAAATGCTAGATTGGAAAAAACATGGCTTTCTATTCTATGATGCTAAAAATGGTAAAGAAGCTTTAGATATTTGCCAAAAAGAACAAATAGATACAATATTAACTGATATGAGTATGCCTGTTATGGATGGTATGCAACTTATTAAAGCCTTAAAACAATATAACATAGCTTGTCATATCATTGTACTTAGCTGTCATGATGATATTATGTACGTAAAAGAAGCTATGAAACTTGGCGCAGATGATTATCTACTAAAAAACGATTTAACAGCTGAAAATCTATTAAAAGTCTTACAAAAATTAAATCTTCATGATACTCATACACAAAATCATGTTACTATATCAACAGAAGAATTAGCTCAAATTGGACGGCGTAAACTACAAAATGATTTTTTTACTGCTTTTGCTGATAATTCTATAAATAATGAAGAAAAACTTTTAAAACTGGCAAAACAAGCAGATATACATGCTACTTTCACTACAAGTTGTGCTATACTAATAAAACTCACCAACTGGTCACAACGTTTACAAATATTAGAAGATACTGATATAACTACTTTCAAACAAGCTTTTAGTAAAATGTGTCAAAATATCTTTCAACATAACGAATATAATTTAAAAAATACTATTTATATTTTTCAACCCAAGAAAAACGGCGAATATTGGAGTATATTAATCGACTTTACTAATGAAAATAGTCGTGCTAAATTAGATAGAATTTTAAAAACTATAATGCAGAAAATAATTTTATTTTCTATGCGTTATTTCAATTTAAATGCTATTTGTGCATTAAGTGATATCCAAAAAAATTTACCTGATTTAAAACAACATTATCTTAAATTACTTAATATTGATGATTTAAAATTTTATACAAATGATAAAATTTTTACTGAAGCTGATTTTATCCATATTTCAACACGAATCACAACAGATATGCTCGAATTATTACAAGAATTGATAAATACTTTAAATATGGATGATACTACCTTTGAAACATTACAACAAAAATTTTTAAAAACCATTGAACAATCTCGTTTCAGCTTAAACGTTTTATCAATAATTATAAATCGATTAAAAAACACATTAAACTACGATTTTCACTTTGATTTAAATAATTTTACTGAATTTAAAACACAATTTATCAATCAAATTGCCCAGAAAAGAAATTCATTAAAAAAAGATGATATTGCTCATCCAGCAATTCGTATTGCTGTGAAATATATTGACAAAAATTATAGACAGCCTCTATCTCAACAAATCATAGCAGATTATGTTCATTTAAATCCTGCCTATTTTTCTACCTTATTCAAAAAAAATACAGGCATAAATTTTTCTGATTATCTAATAAATTGTCGCCTAAATGCTGTAAAAAAACGATTACTAAATAGTTCTGATAAAATAAAAAATATATCTATAGAAGAAGGATTTACCGATTATCAATATTTTTGTAAATTATTCAAAAAAATAATTGGTGTAAATCCTAGTGAATATCGTAAAAGACTAAAATAAAACACTAAATCTAAAAAAAAGACATCTTTTATAATATGGTGTCTTTTTTTTGTAGCAAAAACTTATAAAAAACCAATAAAAAGTCAAATTTTCTAAAAATAATAAAATTACATTTTATTGTGATAGATTGTATAATAATTACATAAAGTGCAGCTGCCTTAAAATGAAGTTTGCAAATATTTCATTTTAGAAAGGACGATGAAAATGTCATCTCAAATTGAAGCCTCTAAATCTTATTTAAAAGTAATTATGATAATCTCCACTTTCGGTGGATTATTGTTCGGTTATGATACAGGTGTAGTAAATGGTGCTCTTCCTTATATGGCAGAACCGGATCAATTAAATTTGACACCATTACATGAAGGTATGGTTGCAAGTTCTCTCTTGCTTGGTGCAACATTCGGTTCAGTAATCGGTGGTAAAATTTCCGATATGCAAGGTCGACGCAAAAATATCTTTATGCTATCAATGTTATTCTTTGTAGCTACACTCGGCTGTAGTTTAGCCCCAAGTTTTGAAGTAATGCTCGTATCCCGTTTTGCTCTTGGTCTTGCTGTAGGTGGTGCTTCTGTTACCGTTCCTGCATATCTTGCAGAAGTTTCTCCTTCTGAAAGACGTGGTCGTATGGTTACGCAAAACGAACTTATGATTGTTACAGGTCAGTTTTTAGCTTTTGTAATCAATGCACTTATTGCCGTAGCACTTGCTGGTAACTCTCATATCTGGCGTTATATGCTGGCTGTAGCAGCAATTCCTGCCATTGTGTTATTTTTTGGTATGATGCGACTTCCTGAAAGTCCTCGTTGGCTAGTATCTAAAGGTAAAATATCTGAAGCTCTTAATGTACTTAAAAAAATTCGTGAAACAGAACAAAAAGCCATCTCTGAATTAAATGATATTCAGGATACTATTTCTGCTGAAAAAAATATTAAACAAGTAAGTTTTAAAGATTTAAATACTCCATGGATTAGAAGAATTGTATTAATTGGTATGGGAATTGCAACATTTACCCAGCTCACTGGTGTAAACTCCATTATGTATTATGGTACTCAGATTTTAAATCAAGCTGGTTTCTCCATGCAGGCATCTCTCATCGCTAATACTTTAAACGGTTTAACTTCCGTAATTGCTGTATGTGTTGGTATTTCTCTCATGACAAAAATCAGAAGACGTACTATGCTTCTAACTGGTCTTAGTGGCACAACTACTGCATTATTTTTAATAACAGTTAGCTCTACTGTCTTAGAAAATAGCCCTTATCTTCCATTTATCATTTTAAGCTTAACTGTAATGTTCTTAGCATTCATGCAGAGCTGTATTGGTCCTATTTTATGGCTTTTACTTTCTGAAATAATTCCACTTCGTGTTCGTGGTGTTGGTATGGGTATTTGTGTATTATTCCACTGGATTACAAACTTCGTTGTAGGTCTTTTATTCCCTGTACTTTTAAGTGCACTCGGTCTTCAACATACCTTCCTCATCTTCGTTGTTATCGGTTTTATTTCTCTCACATTCGTTAAATTATTCGTTCCAGAAACAAAAGGCAAAACTTTGGAACAAATTGAACAAGGTTTCCGTCATTACAATCGTAAAGAAATGCAATCTGTCGGTAAATCAAACTAAGTAAATAAATAATTAATAATATATAATAATAATTAATAATATACATCAAAGGAGATTTTAATCATGAAAATTGGTATTATTGGTGCAGGTCGCATAGGTAAAGTTCATGCTCGTAACATTTCTATGTTCGTTCCAGAATTAGAAATAAAAACTATTGCGGATCCATTTGCAAATGAAGCTACAGAAGAATTTGCTAAAAAATGTGGTATTCCTAATGTATCAAAAGATGCAAATGATATTTTAAATGATAAAGAAATTGAAGCTGTACTTATTTGTTCTTCTACAGATACTCATTCTTTTTATATCATCGAAGCTGCTAAAGCAGGTAAACATATTTTCTGTGAAAAACCTATTGATTATGATTTAAATAAAGTAAGAGCTGCTATTAAAGCTGCTAAAGACGCTGGCGTAAAACTTCAAATTGGTTTCTGCCGTCGTTTCGACCATAACCATCGTGCTGTTTATGATATGGTACAACAGGGCAAAGTTGGTCAGCCTCATCTCATCCGTATCAGTTCTCGTGACCCTGAACCACCTTCCATCGCTTATGTAAAAGTTTCTGGTGGTATCTTCTATGATATGATGATACACGATTTTGATATGGCTCGTTTCCTTGCTGGTAGCGAAGTAGAAGAAGTTTATGCTCAAGGTTCTGTACTTGTTGACCCTGCAATCGGTGAAGCAGGCGATGTTGATACAGCAGTTGTTACTTTAAAATTTGCTTCTGGCACTATTGCAACTATTGACAACAGCCGTAAAGCCGTGTATGGTTATGATCAAAGGGTAGAAGTATTCGGTTCTAAAGGTGTTGCAATGAATACTAACGATATTCCAAACACTGCAACATTTGCTGATGCTAATGGTACTGTTGGCGGTACTGCTTATCAAGTTATGTGGGACCGTTATCAAGGTGCATTCGTTAGCGAAATGAAAGCATTTGCTGATGCTGTTGCTAACGATAAAGAAACTCCTGTAACTGGTGAAGATGGTTTATATCCTGTACTCATGGCAGCAGCAGCTACTAAATCCTTAAAAGAAGGTCGCCCTGTTAAAATTTCGGAGGTTGAATAAAATGAGTTTAAAACGCTGTGCATGTATTGATACACTTTATACTGAACTTGATTTCTATGATAGATTTCAAGCTGCCAAAAATGACGGTTTTGAAGCTGTAGAATTTTGGGATTGGCGTATTCGTGATTTAGATAAAGTACGCGATGCTGCTCAAAAAGCAGGCATTAATATCAGTGGTTTTAATGGTGATGCAGATTTCTCACTTGTTGACCCTACACATAAGGAAAAATATTTAATTGACCTTGAAGCTTCCTTACAAGCTGCCCAAAAAGTTGGTGCTGCTTCTGTGACAATTCATTCTAATGCACTTGGCGAAGGCGGTATAGTTGTAAATCATTATGATAATTTATCTGATACTGTAAAACTTTGCTCTATGTATGATACACTTCTTGCTAGTGTAAAACTTGCTGAAAAATATCAAATTCGCTTAAATCTGGAAGGATTAAATATTACAACTGACCATGTAGGTAATTTCTTAAAAACAACACAAATGGCAGCTGAAATCACTCGTCTCATTAATTCTCCATATTTAAAAATCCTTTATGATGCTTATCATATGCAATTAAATGAAGGAAGTATTTGTGATAATATCACTAAATACATTGACCAAATCGGTCATATTCATATCGCTGATGCTCCAGGTCGTCATGAACCGGGTACAGGTGAAATCAATTATTCTAATGTTTATAAAGTATTAGAAAAATTGGGTTATCAATATCGTGTAGGTTATGAATTATTCCCACTTACAGATACAAAAACAGCTGTTAAAGCTATCATGGAAGATTAAATTACATTCTCTATAATCTATAAGGGAGATACATTATGAATACAGAAAAAGTAGCTTTTGATATAATCTCACTGGCTGGCGATGCCAAAGCTGAATTACAAAAAGCTTTAAAATTAGCATATGAAGGCAAATTCGCTGAAACACAAGAATTGATTGACAAGGCTTCTGAACAATTACAAGAAGCTCACAAATTACAAACTCAAGAATTATTAACTCGTGAAGCTAATGGTGAAAAGTTACAATTCAATGTACTTATTTCTCATGCACAAGATTATTTAATGACCACCTATACATTAAAAGATGTTGCTGTTGAAATCATCAATCTTTACAAGTTGATAAAAAAATAAAATTTCTCTCTATGAGCTGTTGCAGTTTTGCAACAGCTCTTTTTTTGTTTCTATAATAAATGGTTCTATAATAAATGTTGGGGTTAGAGAAAATTCTCTTACTTCAGCATTTATTTTTTGCAAAAAAAAGAAGCATAATCTCATTCTTTTCGGTAAAATATAATTTTTAAAAAACATCATGGATAAATGTAGTAGTAAAATACAACTTAAAAGAATTTAATAGAGTAAGTACAACAATATTAGGTAGAGAAAAATTCTACCTATCTATGTTCCCCTAACATTTGACAAAGAATCTTTTTTTCAATTAACTAATAAAGACAAAAACTCATACAAAATCAAAGCAACTCTCTTTTATTTTACTTTCAAATAAATTATTCATCATTAAAAGCAATATTAATGAATTATATCGCAATCTACATTGTTTACGTTAAAATTATTATAAATTATAATATAAGTAAGATTTGTGACAAATACCATTTTACTTAATTAATTTAGGTTTTTATCTTGCTTTTATAATTATAAAAATATATATTCATAATTTTAAAAATATAAATAATTTTTTTGTTTTTATAGCAAGATTTAACAAATTAGTGCAGCTGCCCTTGTAACAAATTTCATAATGTTTTTAGAAAGGACGATGAACAATGTCATCTAATTCTGCTCAAGTTCTAGCTTATTTGCGACAAATAATGATAATTTCTACATTTGGCGGTCTGCTCTTTGGTTATGATACAGGTGTAGTAAATGGCGCTCTCCCTTATATGGCTCAGCCTGACCAGCTCAATTTAACGCCACTGCATGAAGGTATGGTTGTAAGTATCTTATTACTTGGTTGTTGTGTAGGTTCTCTATTTGGTGGAAAGCTTGCCGACATGTATGGTCGTCGCCATAACATAATCATTTTATCAATTATCTTCTTTGTAGCAGCTCTCGGTTGTTCTTTAGCTCCAAATTTTGAAGTAATGCTTGTAACCCGTTTTACTTTAGGTTTAGCTGTTGGTGGTGCTTCTGTAACTGTTCCTACTTATCTTGCAGAAGTAGCCCCATCAAATAAACGTGGTCGTATGGTTACACAAAATGAACTTATGATTGTAACCGGTCAATTCTTAGCCTTTATATTTAACGCTATTATTGCCATCGCTCTTGCTGGTAATCCTCATGTTTGGCGTTATATGTTAGCAGTCTGTGCCGTTCCTGCTGTTGTTTTATTTTTTGGTATGCTTCGCTTACCTGAAAGCCCACGTTGGCTTGTATCTAAAGGTAAAATTTCTGTTGCTTTAGGTGTTTTGAAAAAAATTCGCCAAACGGAAGCTCATGCTATTTCTGAATTAAATGATATTCAAGATACCATCGCCGTACAATCTTCACAAAAACCTGTTACATTTCAAGAATTAAATACTCCTTGGGTTCGTCGCATTATTTTCATTGGTATAGGTATTGCCTGCTTTACTCAAATGACGGGTGTAAACTCAATTATGTATTATGGTACTCAAGTATTAAAAGAATCTGGTTTTTCTATGGAGGCAGCTTTAATTGCTAATACTTTAAACGGTCTTGCTTCTGTAATTGGTACCTGTACAGGTATTTGGCTTTTAACTAAAATTAGAAGACGTACTATGCTACTTACTGGTTTTTGTGGTACTACAACTGCTCTTTTGTTAATATCTGTAAGCTCTCTTTTAATCGGTAATGAACCATTTTTCCCATTTGTTATATTAGCTTTAATGGTAATATTCTTACTTTCCATGCAAGGCTGTATCGGACCTATTCTCTGGTTAAGCTTACCTGAAATCATTCCACTTCGTTTTAGAGGCTTTGGTATGGGTGTATGTGCTTTATTTGTATGGCTTACTAATTTCATTATAGGTCTTGTTTTCCCTGTTCTTTTAACCTCTTTTGGTTTAAGTGGTACTTTCTGTATCTTTGTTGTAATCGGTCTTGTAGCTTTAATATTTACTAAGCTTTTCGTACCAGAAACAAAAGGAAAAACACTAGAACAAATTGAAGCTGGTTTCAGAAATTATAATCGTCATGAAATGAATTCTGTTGGTAAAAGTTAATAAACTAAAAAAAGACTTCCTTATAAGGAAGTCTTTTTTTTTACTAAAGATTGATGTAATTTTCTATATTGACGCGGGGACATTCCTATTCGCTTTACAAAAATATTAATAAAACTATTACTTGAAGCATAACCTAGTAAATATGCTATTTCTGCAATCGGTTGTTTAGTATGCACTAAAAGAATTTTAGCTCTATCTATTCTAGCATTTATAACATATTCTATTGGTGAAAATCCCGTCTGCTTTTTAAATAAATGAGCATAATAATACGGACTCATTTTAGCAATACTAGCAAGTTGGGCTAAATCTATTTCTTTGCCAATATTATTCTTTATAAAATGTATTGTTTGTTCAATCGGGTTTTCATCTTGAACTTTTATTTTATTTGGAGTCAATAAATATTCCAAGATACGATAAATACGCATTGAAGCTTTAATACTATTTTCAATACCATCGTGTGCATAAAATTCTACCATATTATAAAGCTCTCGCCCAATTAAAACATTTGTATCTTGCTGAATTAATGGTCCTATATTATCTAAAATATACTGACAAATTTGACGTGAATTAGAACCATCGAAGTGCATATATAAAAACTCTAATCCATCATGAGCATGATAATAATGTGGTTCTTGACAGTCTAATAAAATTACATCTCCTTTGCCTGCCTCAAAAGATATATTACGATATTCTACATGAAAAAATCCATTGCGTACAAAAGCTATCAATAATGGCGGATAACTATTTCTTTTCATGAAATAGTTTTGATTGCAATAATAATGACCGCACCAAGTAGGATAAAAATATAATTTTTGTGCCAATTCGGACGGAGTAAAAGTAAAACAAACAGATTTTGACAATATACCTGGGTCTACACTTTTCATAATAATACATTCCCTTCTAAAAAAAATAATTATTAAAACAAGAACGATGAACTTAAAAGCAAGTTAGAATGTTTACGCTCTTATTATTATGTTTTATAATAAAACCATAGTAAGTTAAAAGTTCATATATATCAAGCAAAATAAATATAGCAGATATTTTTGAAAGTTTCAATATCTTACTTATAATTTTTAATATGCGTGCGCAAATAAAATGTATTTTAATCAATAATATTCATATAATAATCTATTTTAGAAAAGGAGTCTTTAATTATGTTAAACGGAGAAAAGAAAATTCCAAGACCTTATCGTTGGGCTATGGTTGGTGGCGGTCGCACTGGTAACGTTGGTTATAAACATCGTTTAGGTGCACTTAGAGATAATACAGCTTTTCAACTTGTAGCAGGTGCTTTTGATCTTGATTATGAACGTTGCAAAGACTTCGGCAAAAATCTTGGTGTTGCTGAAGATAGACTTTATCCAGATTATAAAACTATGTTTGCAGAAGAAGCAAAACGTGAAGATGGCATTGAAGTAGTTTCTATTGCTACTCCAAACTTCACACATTATGAAATTGCTAAAGCTGCACTCGAAGCAGGTTTACACGTAATTTGTGAAAAACCATTATTCTTTGAAGTTGAACAAGGCGAAGAAATCAAAGCTCTTGCTGAAAAACAGAATAAAATCGTTGGTGTAACTTACGGTTTTTCTGGTAGCCAATTACTTTTACAAATGCGTAAAATGGTTGAAAATGGTGATTTAGGCGATATTCACATGGTTGAACTTCAATATACTCATGGTTTTGCTTGTAGTGAAATTGGTGATAAACAAAACGAAGGTCAAAAATGGCGTGTTGACCCGAAAAAATCTGGTCCTTCTTTCGTTCTCGGTGATCTTTCTACTCATACATTCTATATGTCTGAACTCGTTTGTCCTCAATTAAAATTAAAACAAGTTCTCTGCGATCGTCAATCTTTTGTTAAATCCCGTGCTCCACTTGAAGACAATGCTTATGTATTAATGCGTTATGAAAATGGTGCAGTTGGTCGTATGTGGGCTTCTGCTGTAAATGCAGGTTGCATGGATGGTCATCGTGTTCGTATCATCGGTTCTAAAGCTTCTGTAGAATTTTCCGATAATCAGCCAAATGAATTACTCTACCAAGTACAAGGTGAACCAATTCGTAAGCTTATTCGTGCTATGCCGTATCTTTATGACGAATGCAATGCTGATGAACGTTTAGGCGCACTTCATGCCGAAGGACTTCCTGAAAGCTGGGCAAATATTTATCTCAAATTTGCTATTGCAATGCACGCAAAAGATGTTGGCGATACTGAAACATTGAATAACCTTGTATATCCAGATATCAATGCTGGTATCGAAGGTATTCGCTGGGTAACTAAATGTGTTGAATCCGCAGATAAAGGCGGCGTTTGGGTAGATTTTAAATAATAAAATGATTTTTCCTCTTTAGTTTAATTAATCTAAATATATCTAAAGAAGGAAGATTTATATAAAGGAGAATTTAAAATGCAACTTGCTATTTGTACTGATGTATTCGCTGACCTTTCTTATACCGAAATGCTTGATAAAGTAAAATCTCTCGGCATTGATGCTGTAGAAATGACTGCTGGTGGCTGGGGTGCTCGCAAACATTGCAACACTGCTGAACTTTTAGCTGACCCAAATAAACTTGAAGCTTTTAAAGCTGAATTAACTAAAAGAGGTATGCGTATTTCTGCTCTCAATACTTCCTGTAATCCTCTTTGGCCTTCTGAAACTGGCAAAGCTTATGAAAAATCTATGTATGATTGTGCTATTCTTGCTGGTAAACTTGGCGTAAAGAAAATCGTTGCTATGGCTGGTCTTCCAGCTGGTAATGAAACAGATACTACACCAAATTGGATTGTTTCTACTGTTTCTTGGCCAGAGTTTATGGCTCCTGCTTATGAATATCAATGGAAAGTTACGATTGCTTTTTGGAAAAAATTCGCTCAGCATTGCAAAGTTTGCGGTGTAGAACAAATCGCTATTGAAGAATTCCCTGGCACTATGGTATGGTCAGTTGAAACTATGCTCAAACTTAGAAATGCCACTGACCCAATGATTGGTATTAACCTTGACCCATCTCATATGATGGTTCTTGGAGCAGACCCAATCGTAGCTGCTAGAGCATTAAAAGGCTGTATCTTCCATGTACATGGCAAAGATGCTCGTATTGAAAGAGGTCTTGCTGATACTAATGGTTTACTTGAACCAAAACCTGTAACTGACTCTGCTAATCGCGTTTGGAATTATGTTGCAGTAGGTTGTGGCAAAGATTTGCAGTGGTGGAAAGAATTCTTCTCCGTACTCTCTATGATGGGATACAAGGGAGATGTTTCCTTAGAAATGGAAGATTTGACGATGTCTGTTGAAGCAGGTGTTGCAACTTCTATTGATGCTTTAAATCAAACTATTAGTAAATAATTAAAGTATATTTTGTTTAATATTGATAAATAATTAATAAATAGCAGATATTCTTTGCTCATAGTGATATAAAAGATTATCTGCTATTTTTATAGATATATAGGAGAAAAATCATGAAAATTGCATTTGACGTTGACGTATTAGCAAAACAGATGAGTATCAATGATA
>C._urophasianus_2_cecum__coassemble_164_pt1 | contig 16673 bp, 13 predicted proteins | sample C__urophasianus_2_cecum__metabat2_low_PE_006 | metagenome-assembled genome bin C | reverse complement strand
TTGTTGTATCATTTCATACACCTCTTAAATTTAATAAAAATGTTTTTATTAAATTGTGTACTTTTTTGTAAAGTAAATTCATGCATATATTTTGAATTTATCCTTGTCTAGAAAAAGATTATATTTTGTGCTATTATTATGTAATGATAAATATTATGTACTTACAAAAAAGTACACTTTTTTGTAAGTATTATGTATAAAAAATAAGCCTTAATGATTAAGATTATTTTTAATCATTAAGGCTTATTTTATAGCTTATTTTTTATATACTTTTGAGCTTTATAACGAAAAGTAGATAATGGCATCTTACAAGCTTTAGCTGCCGCAACACCTGTTATTTTTCCCCTTCTCCATTGTTCGCATATTTTATAAAAATTTTCTGACAATGGCTTTGGTGGTCTACCAAAACGTATTCCTTTAGACTTCGCTATGGCTATTCCTTCCGCCTGTCGTTGACGAATATTAACTTGTTCGTTTTCCGCTACAAAAGATAACACCTGTAATACAATATCACTAAGAAATGTTCCTATTAAATCTTTTCCTCTACGTGTATCCAATAATGGCATATCTATAACAACTATATCTACGCCTTTTTCTTTTGTAAGTATACGCCATTGTTCTATTATTTCTGTATAGTTACGACCCAAGCGGTCAATACTCTTAATATAAATTAAATCATCTTTTTTTAGTTTTTTTAACAATTTTTGATACTGTGGTCGAACAAAATTTTTACCTGACTGTTTATCTATTAAAATATTATTATCTAAAACAGATAATTTTTTCATCGCTAAAAATTGCCGTTCTTCATTTTGTTCTCTACTACTAACACGAATATAACCATAAACATTACCCACTATATACACTCCTTTTTTATAATATTTATTTTGGGCTTCTTTATTTTAATAAATCTTACTAAAATAAAAAAGGCAGAACGAATAATTTAAACAAATTCGTCCTGCCTTTATTTTATCTATTATTGATTTTCAATTGGTTTCATTGTTGGGAATAAAAGTACATCACGAATTGATGGACTATCTGTTAAGAACATAACAAGACGGTCGACACCAATTCCAAGACCACCCGTTGGTGGAAGACCATATTCAAGAGCTATAATATAATCATGGTCCATCATATGAGCTTCATCATCACCATTTTCACGCGCTTTTTGTTGGTCAATAAAACGCTGTTCTTGGTCGATTGGATCATTAAGTTCAGAGAAACCATTAGCAAGTTCACGACCATAAACAAACGCTTCAAAACGGTCAGTGAATGCCGGATTTTCTTTATTGCGTTTTGCAAGTGGAGAAACTTCTGTTGGATATTCAATAACGAATGTTGGTTGAATTAAAGTGGACTCAACTTTTTCATCGAATACTTCATACATAATTTCACCGATTGAATTTTTGCCTTCAGTTGGTACGCCAAGTTCACTAGCCATTGCATGAGCTTCTTCAACTGTTTGTGCTTTGCTGAAATCCTTACCAGTAACTTCTAATACTGCATCATTCATAGTTACACGACGGAAAGAAGATAAATCAATTTCTGTACCTTCATAAGTGATTGTAGTCGAACCACAAGCATCAAGTGCTGCTTGACGAACAATACCTTCTGTTACATCCATTAAATCATTATAATCAGCGTAAGCCTGATAAATCTCAATAGAAGTAAATTCTGGATTGTGTCTAATATCAATACCTTCATTGCGGAATACACGACCAAGTTCATAAACACGTTCTAACCCGCCTACTACTAAACGTTTCAAATATAATTCTGTAGCAATACGCAAATACATATCAATATCTAAAGCATTGTGATGAGTAATAAATGGACGAGCATTTGCCCCACCAGCAATTGGACTTAAAACTGGTGTTTCTACTTCAAGAAAACCACGTTCATCAAGATATTGGCGAATGGATTTAATAATTTTAGTACGAGTAATAAAAGTTTTACGCACATCAGGATTTACAATAAGGTCGAGATAACGCTGACGATAACGTGTTTCAACATCTTTTAAGCCATGGAATTTTTCTGGCAATGGACGAAGAGATTTTGCCAAAACAGAAAAATCTGTTACTTTAATAGTAATCTCTCCACGATGAGTTTTGAACAATGTACCTTCTACACCAACAATATCACCGATATCTAATAATTTGAACTCACCATATTTTTCTTCACCAAGATTATCAAGGCGGAAATATGCTTGAATTTTGCCACTGAGGTCTTCAACTACTGTAAAGCTCGCTTTACCATGACCACGAACAGCCATTAATCTGCCTGCCATGCGTACAACTATTTCTTCACCCAATGTTTCAAATTGATCTAAAAGCTCTTGAGCATGATGTGTCACATCATATCTACGACCAAATGGCTCTATTCCTTTATCAATAAAGGCTTGCATTTTATTGCGACGAACTTGCATAAGTTCATTAACATCTTGTTGTTTTTCTTCTATATGTTGTTTTGCCAACGTTGTTCCTCCTCTATTTATTTTTTAATTTCCATGATTTTATATTCTAAAGTACCTGCTGGTACTTTTACTTGTACAATTGTTCCAACTGTTTTACCTAAAATTGCAGCACCTACAGGAGACTCATTAGAAATTTTACCTTCTGTTGTATCCGCTTCAGTAGAACCTACAATAGTATAAGTTTCATCTTCATCATATTCCATATCTTTAATTACAACAGTATTACCAAGATGAACAACATTTTTATTGGCTTCAGAAACATCAGCTTTAATAATTTCACTGTTTCTGATTTGTTTTTCTAATGTAAGAATTTCACCTTCAATAAAGGCTTGTTCATTTTTCGCATCATCATATTCGGAGTTTTCACTTAAGTCTCCGAGAGCAATAGCTGCTTTTAAACGTTCAGCAACTTCTAAACGACGGACGCTTTTTAAATATTCTAGTTTTTCTTCTAGTTTTTTCAAACCTTCTTCGGTCAAAACTACACGTTTATCTGCCATTTTTTTGCTTCCTTTCTACTCTATACTCTGTTTTCTTAATTTGAACCTGTTAATAATAATAGAAGAAGTGCCAAGCAAATGCCTGACACTACCGCTTTACAATCAGCAAATATTATATATTTTTTAAGGCTTTTTGTCAATTTTTGACAGTGTAAATTAAGTTTTCTATACTATAGATATGAATATCCGTTTTACTTAAATTTATCAGAAAAGAGGTAGTTTTTATGAGAACACGTCTACTTGTTTTACTTTCCTGTATTTTTTTCGCTATTTTCTCACTCGGTATGACTTTTACTCCCACTTCTAAAGAACTCTCTTACAATGGTTTAGCTTTAGGTGATAATTATGACAAAATGATTGAACGTTTCGGTACACCTCGCTATGACCAACAAGAATATTTATGGGGCAATAAAGTAACATATTACGTTTATAAAAATGAAAATAAAATTGGTATAAACACTGATACGGGAAAAATTGTTGATATCATCATTGTTGATGATACTTATAATAATGGTGAAGAATTAAAAGACGGTACTACATCATTTAAAATTGAAAAGCTATTCGGTAAAGCAGAGCGTCAATTTATCAATGGTGAAGTATGCTATGCTTATAAAAATGATAACAATGAACGAATATTATTACAGGTAGAGCCAACTGACCGATACTTGGAAAGTTTCCGTATAACTAGCCTACCAATTGAACTTCCTGAAGATACCACCCAATATCTACCAGATGATGCTACAGATGAAACAGAAAATCCACTGTTTGCTGATAAAGAAATTGATACTTCTGCCGTTACAGGCGATAAAGTAAGTAATGGTGGTTTTAAAATAAATTATCGTTATTCTGTTACAAAATAATCTTTCGCTTTTTGAACATCTTTTTTCATTTGATTTAATAAAGCATTTACTGAGGCAAATTTTATTTCACGGCGAATTGCTTCTAAAAAGTCTACACGAATAATTTTATCGTAAATATCTCGATGAAAATCAAAAATATTTACTTCTACACGGCGACTAATATCTTTAAAAGTTGGATTAGTCCCTATACTTGCTACAGCATTATATCGTTTTCCATCAACATAGGCTGAAACAATATACACGCCATTTGGCAACATAATACGATTATCTCTTATTGCCAAATTAGCTGTTGGAAAACCAAGCATACGACCACGCTTTTTGCCGTGAATTACTTTTTCATCAATACTAAATGGTTTTCCAAGCATTTTATTTGCTTTTTTTAAATCACCTTCTAAAATTGCCTGACGAATTGTCGTGCTACTAACCATACTATTTTGACAATATACAAAATGGTGCATATACGCTTTGAAACCGTATTTTTCGCCTTCTTTTTGCAAAAGTTGCGGTGTTCCTGCTCCTTTAGCACCAAAAGTATAATTCGGTCCAGTTACAATAAATTTAGGTGAAAAATAATCATGCAACATTTGCATAAATTCTTCTGGTTGCATACTACTCATTTGTTTTGTAAATTCAACATTGAATAAAAAATCTACACCTAATGCTTCTATATCTCTAATTTTAGCTAAAGTATCATTTATAATGAGCAATTTTTTATCTGGAAAAATAACCGAACGTGGATGATTGCTAAAGGTAAAAACAGCACTTAATCCTTGATTTTTTTTTGCCAAATTTACAGCTTCACAAATTACATTTTGATGACCAATATGTACACCATCAAACGTTCCTAAAGCAACTGCTAAATTTTTATTTTCAAAATTTATTTTTTTTATATCCGAAAGCGAAGAAAAAATTTTCATTTATCTTAACCTCTTTACAATTAAATATTATTCCTCTAAAAGAATATCATATATTTAAGTGTTGTGCTATTAATTTTAGTTTGTATTACATTAAACTATTCAAAATAAAACATATAAAGGAGTTTTTTTTATTTATGGGAAAAATAATTTTAATTACTGGTGGTGCTCGTTCTGGTAAAAGCCGTTTTGCTGAAAATTACGTTTCTCGTTGTAGCAAAAATATTGCTTATATCGCTACCTCACAAATTTATGATGAAGAAATGGCACATCGTGTCAAACTACATCGTCAACGTCGCCCTACTTCATGGCAAACCTTTGAAGCTCCGTTTGAAGCTCACAACGCCATAAAAGAAGCCTTCGAACAACATGATATTATTTTATTTGACTGTTTAACTTTATATTTAAGCAATTATTTATGCCATGAAAAAAATCAATCACTATCTTTAGATGATTTATACGATGGTGCTTCTATGTTAATGAAAGAATTAATTAACGCTGTTCGTAGTGTTACTAATAAAACTTGTGTTTTCGTTACAAATGAAGTTGGTGCTGGTATTGTTCCCGAAAATGAGCTTGCTCGTAAATATAGAGATTTAGCCGGTCTTTGCAATCAACAAATAGCCAAAACAGCAGATGAAGTCTATTTTGTCGTCTCTGGTATTCCGTTACAAATAAAATAATAGGAGTATATTTAATGAACAATTTTTTAGTAGGATTACAATTTTTAACACGTATTACTGTAAAAAAAAATCTTGATTGGTCAGAAACAGCCTGTGGTGGCAGTGTTAAATTTTTCCCACTGATTGGTACAATTTTAGGTATAATTTACGTAATAGCTAGTTATATCATTTATTTTTTACTGCCAGAGTATAATATTAATCTCTCTGCCCATTTAGTAGGATTTATTTTATTAGCTTTAAATATTTTTCTAACCGGTGCATTACACTGCGATGGTTTTGTTGATACTATGGATGGTATTTTATCAGGTAGAACACGGGACCGTATCTTAGAAATCATGAAAGATAGCCGTATCGGCGCACATGGAGCAACAGCTCTAATATTATTATTAATCGGCAAATTTGCTATGTTTAGTGACCTTAATGCCAATCTTGCTTTAACAGCATTATTTTTAATGCCAATTATTCCTCGTTGTTGTATGAGTATTGCTGTTATTAATTTTCCTTATGCTCGCAAAGAAGGATTAGGTAAAGCTTTCCATGAATATTCTTCTACTAAAGACATGTTATTAGCTAGTTTTTTTACTTGCCTTCTTTCTATTCTTTTGGGTACAATAGCTATTATTGCTTATATTTTAACTACATTTATAATGTATACTTTCAATCGCTATGTATCTCACCTTTTAGGTGGACTTACAGGTGATGTTTACGGTGCTACAACTGAGCTTGGTGAATTTGTAGTACTGTTTATTTTTGTCTTAGCTCAAATTTTCATTCAATAAGAGGAGGATTTATTTTTGCTAAAAGTTATTTTTATTCGTCATGGTAAAACATTATGGAATAGTTCTGGCCGTTTTCAAGGTCAATCTAATACCCAATTAGCGCCAGAAGGTATTATGCAAGCTGAAAAATTAGCTGAAAATTTTCCTGTTGAACATATTGATGCTGTATATAGTAGCCCTTTAGACCGTGCTTTTATTACTGGCAAAATCATTGCGGACAAATTTCAAGTACCAATAACAGCTGACAAGCGATTGTGTGAAATCAGTTTTGGTGCATGGGAAGGTTTAACGTATGATGAAATTTATGCCAAATGGCCCCAAGAAATCGAAATGCTTTTTTCACGTCCTGATGAAACATTAATTCCACAAGGAGAAAAATTTATTGATGTACAAAAACGCGCTGTAGAAGCTTTAAATGATATCATTGCCCAATATGATACTAATTTTACGGAAGATAAAACTATTGTTATCACAGCACATGGCGGTATTTTACGCGCACTTTTAAGCTATATTTTGCATATGCCCCTGCGCTATATTTGGTCGCTTCGCCAAGATAATACAGCTGTAAGTATTATTACTTATTACGGTGAAAAATGTAATATTGAACTTCTCAATAGTACAGCACATCTTGGTCTTATCAAACAGAATAAAAAAACTCGTTTTTAATATAGAGGCTTTATATGAATAAGAAATTTTATATTTTACCGCAAAACGGCGGTGAAAAATTCCGCCAAATTTTAAAAGCTATTCCTGCTTCATCTGCTGAAAAACAAATTTTGCAAGAGGCTTCTATTAAACATGTAGAAATAGATTTAAACAATAATTCTTGGGAAATTCTCATGGAAACATACAACGGCATTCCAGATGAACTCTTAGCAAAAGCAGCATCATATATATCACGTCGTTGCAACATTCCTAACGTATTTTTCTATCAAAATATCATTGATTTACCTCAAGAAGTTGCCCGCCATTGGCCGATTATTATTCAAAATGCTTCTGGCAATAATCCCATGCTTTATAGCTTATTAACTCAAGCAACACACAATGTCGATGGCAATCGCGTTATAATTGATTTTAAAGGTTCTCATATTGAAGATATTTTACGTTCTCATAATGTTGAAGAAACCATCAGCCAAGCTGTTCAAGCTATGGTACATTGTCCTTGCAAAGTTATTTGTCGTATTGATAATTCTGCTCCTTCTATACCAAATTTAAATTCATTTAATAATGAATTAAACAATGAAGCCTATTTATGCAAATTACAGCAACAATTACAAAATCAAACACAACATAGTTCACCAAAAATTCAATCCAATATAGCTGAAAATAGTTTTAATACACAAATTAAATTTCGTCGTTCTAAAACAGACCGCAAATTAATGATTGACTCTATTGCTGATGAACCAATTGAAATAACCAGTATTGATGGAGAAATGAAAAATATCACCTTACGTGGTCGCATTTTCAATATTAATAATCGTGAATTCAACACAGGAACCATCTTATTAACATTCGACCTTGCCGACGAGTCAGATGGTATTTCTTGTAAAGTATTTTTAAAAACTAAAGATGAATTTAATGATGTAAATTCGGCCTTACAAAAAGCTGACATTGTTAAAATTAAAGGTGCTATTCGTTTTGATACCTATTTAAATGATTATGTAATGATGCCAAATAATATTGCTTTATCCGAATTACCAAAACGTGAAGATAGAGCTATTGAAAAACGTGTAGAATTACATGCGCATACTCATATGAGTAATATGGATGCTGTTGTTTCAGCAACTGATTTAATTAATACAGCAGTTCGTTGGGGTTGGCCCGCCATTGCTATAACTGACCATGGCGTAGTTCAAGCTTTCCCTGAAGCCATGAAAGCAGCTAAAGGCAAAAATATAAAAATAATTTACGGTATTGAAGGTTATTTAACAGGCGATGATTATCAACAACGCCGTGCTAATCACATTATTATGCTAGCCAAAAATTCTATTGGTTTGCACAATATTTACCGTATGGTTTCTTTATCACATTTAAAATATTTATATAAATCACGTCCACGATTACCAAAAAAAATTATATCTGAATTACGTGAAGGTATTATTATCGGTTCTGCCTGCGAAGCTGGTGAACTCATTCGTGCAATTGTCGCTGGAGCTGATGATAAAACCTTATTAGAAATTGCTTCTTTCTATGACTATTTAGAAATCCAACCTATCGGCAACAATGCCTTTTTAATTCGTGATAATGAAAATTTCCCTAATATCAAAACTGAACAAGATTTAATCAATATAAATCTAAAAGTAGCAGAACTTGCCGAAAAACTTGGCAAAATGCTTATCGCTACTTGTGATGTTCATTTTCTCAATGCTAAAGACAGTATTTATCGTGCAATTTTAATGAAAGGTAAAGGTTTTACTGACGCCGAAAAACAACCGCCTTTATATCTGCGCACAACAGAAGAAATGCTCAAAGAATTTTCTTATCTCGGCGAAGAAAAAGCACATGAAGCAGTCGTTACCAATCCACGCAAAATCGCTGATATGGTAGAGGTTTTCAAACCAATTCCAGATGAATTATATTCACCTATGATACCAGGGGCAGATGAACAAATTCATGATATGTCTTATGCTAAAGCGCGTGAACTTTACGGTGAAAATCTACCAAAAGTCGTACAAGACCGCCTTGAATTAGAATTAAATTCTATTATCGGGCATGGCTTTGCCGTTTTATATTTAATTGCACATAAACTTGTAAAAAAATCACTTGATGACGGTTATCTTGTTGGTTCACGTGGTTCTGTAGGTTCTTCTTTTGTCGCTACCATGACAAATATCACTGAAGTAAATCCTTTACCACCGCATTGGCGTTGTCCACATTGTAAACACAGTGAATTTGTTGAAGACGGCACATACGGTTGCGGTTTTGATATGCCCGATAAAAATTGTCCATACTGTGGTACTAAAATGATAAAAGATGGTCATGATATTCCATTTGCCGTATTTATGGGCTTTGACGGCGATAAAGTTCCGGATATTGATCTCAACTTTTCAGGTGATTATCAACCTGTTGCCCATAAATATACAGAAGAATTATTCGGTAAAGACAATGTATTCCGTGCTGGAACAATTACCACCGTTGCTGACAAAACAGCTTATGGTTATGTAAAAAAATTCTTTGATGAAAAAGGTATCAAAAAACGTGATGCGTATATAAACAGTCTTGTTAATGGTTGTACTGGTGTTAAACGCACTACTGGTCAACATCCAGGCGGTATCATGGTTATCCCTCGCGATATGGATGTTCACCATTTTACACCAATTCAACATCCAGCAGATGATAATGATACAAATACCATTACAACACATTTTGATTACCATTCTATCAGTAGTCGTCTTGTTAAACTCGATATACTTGGACACGATGACCCTACCGTAATAAAAATGCTCGAAAACGTCACGCACCGAGACCCAAGAAGCATTCCTTTTGATGACCCAGCTACTATGAGTATTTTCTCTTCAACTGAAGCACTTGGAGTTACACCAGAAGAACTTGGTGCTACATCGGGCACATTTGGTATTCCTGAATTTCGTACACCATTTACACGTCAAATGCTTGATGATACAAAACCTAAAAAATTCAGTGATTTAGTACGTATCAGTGGATTTTCACATGGAACGAACGTTTGGCTCGATAACGCACAAGATTTAATCACTAATGGCACTTGTAGCGTATCCGACGCCATCTCTTGTCGTGATGATATTATGATGCACTTAATCCATAGTGGTCTTGACCCTCTTTTTTCCTTCAAAACAATGGAAAAAGTGCGTAAAGGTAAAGGATTAAGCGAAGATGATATTAAAGTCATGAAAGACGGTGGTATTCCTCAATGGTATATTGATTCCTGTCTTAAAATAAAATATCTATTTCCTCGTGCGCACGCTACAGCTTATGTTATGATGGCATATCGCATTGCTTTTTGCAAAGTCCATTATCCGCTTGCTTTTTATGCTGCTTATTTTTCTATTCGAGCTACCGAATTTGATGCCAACATCATTTCTCGTGGTAAACAAGCTGTACGTGATAAACTCGATGAAATAATTGCTATGGAAAAACAAAAAAAATTATCTGTTAAAGACAAAAGTTTTCAAGTTATATTAGAACTTGCTTGGGAAATGTATCTGCGTGGCTTTTTTGTTGAAAAAGTTGACTTATACAAATCAAATGCTGACAAATTCATCTTACATGAAAAGTCTCTTCTGCCACCATTTACAGCTTTAACTGGCATAAGCACTATGGCAGCAAATAATATAATCCAAGCACGCAAAGAAGGCGAATTCACTTCTATTGATGACTTAAAAAAACGTGCTAGTCTTACTACAACAGTAATTGAAAGTCTTCGCGAACATGGCTGTCTTGATGGTCTTCAAGAAAATGACCAAATCGCACTTTTTAGTTAAATTAGAATTAATTAAGGCAATTTACTTATGAAACAATCATTATCTTTATCCCAATATATACTTGTTGGTTCTATGCTATTTGGTATGTTCTTCGGGGCAGGAAATTTAATATTTCCTGTCCATCTAGGACAAGAGGCTGGCAGTAATGTTTTATCTGCCAATATCGGTTTTATGCTAACTGCCATTGGTCTTCCTTTTCTTGGCATTATCGCTATGGGTGTTTCTCGCAGTAATGGTTTATTTGATTTAGCTAGTCGCATAAATATACCCTATGCTCATTTCATCACTATTGCACTTTATCTTTCTATAGGACCTGCATTTGCTTTACCTCGTACAGCTGCTGTTTCCTTTGAAATTGGTTTTGCTAGCCATGTTGATAGTTCTATGCAGACAATTTATCTTGCTATTTTTACTATAATATTTTTCCTTCTCGCTTTATTTTTTGCCTTAAAACCTGGAAAAATCATTATTTGGATTGGCAAATTTCTTAACCCACTATTTTTAATCTTCCTTGCTATTTTAATTATAACAGCATTTATTAATCCTATGGGCATACCATCTGAAATAGCTGTACAAAGTGCCTACCAAAATGAAGCTTTAACTAAAGGTATTATTGAAGGATATAATACTATGGATGCTCTGGCTTCACTTGCTTTTGGTATTATTGTAATTCATACATTATACGATTTAGGATTAAAAAATCCTAAAGATATTGCATTAGGTACACTAAAAGCCGGTATTGTCGTTCTCATCTTAATGGGTATTATCTATACTTCACTATCTTACCTTGGTGCTGCAAGTCTTGGACAATTATCACTTTCTGCTAATGGTGGTATTGCTCTTGCTGATATATCAACGTATTATTTTGGTTCTTTCGGTCACGTCTTACTTGCTGGTACAGTTACTATAGCTTGTTTAAAAACAGCTATTGGTCTTATTACGGCTTGTTCTACTACCTTTAGTGAATTATATCCCCATACATTATCTTATAAAGCATATGTATATCTAATTACATTCATCTCATTTTTAATTAGCAATGTTGGATTAACTAGCATTATATACCTTGCTATTCCAATTTTAATGTTACTTTATCCACTTGCTATTACACTAATTTTATTAGCATTTATCGATGCTATCTTTGGTTATCATCGCTATATATATTTAAGCACAACAATATTTACTCTACTCGCTGCTATTGGCGATATGCTAAACGTTTTACCGTTTGATCTTAATAAAATTTCTGCTATAAATAATATAATCGAAATTTACCATAATACACTTCCATTTTTTGATATTGGTATGGGCTGGATTGTTCCTGCTATTATTGGTATAATTCTCGGTAGTCTTATTACTCTAGGAGCAAAAAAATAATAAAAAAGCTGTTGCACTATCTCTTAAATGCAACAGCTTTTTTTATTTCTTTTTATAAACACCAATTGTAAGTTCATTAATCAATGGATATTTAGCTTCACTAAATTTTCTAATGATAATAGCAACTATAAGTGTAAAGCTTACTACAGCTACATAAAAAATCATCGAATGAACAGCCGTCATTACTATATTAAACTTAGCCATAAACAATGCTAAATATGTTATCGCTACGGGATGAGCAAGATATACAAAATATGAATGTTTACCTAATATAGAAAATACCTTTGTTCCAATTTTTGACAATATACCATATTGAAATTCAGCAAATAAAAATATAGTTGCTCCAAGCGTATAAACAAGACCTGCTGGTGATAATTGGTGTGCTGTATTTATTGCTGCTTCAGGTGAACAATTATTAACATAAATACAATAATAATAATATCCAACCATACCAAAAAGACTGACTAATCCGAATATGCGAATACAGTTAAGTTTTTCTTGCATAAATAGCTTAAATCTGTCATAATGAACTGCTATGTATCCACCCAATACAAAAATAAAAATATAATGAATAACCCAGTAATTTAAACGATACATGAATATCGCTTTAATTATTTCGTCTTGAATACCATATGGATTTAAAATGAAACTGGAATAATAATCAAACGCCATTTGAGCTACAAATAAAATAACAAATAAACCAAAGTTCATCCGCCTTACCATAAATATCCACAATGGCATTAAAGCATAAAACCAAACAAGTAAAATCATAAAATACAATTGATAACATGCCATACCAAAGAATAATATACCTATTAAATTTAACGGGTGTAATAAAATTAACGTATGATGTGTCAATGTATAATGCACAATATAAAAAGCTGACCAAACAAGATATGGTATCAATACCGTTTTAAATCTACGTTTCATAAATGCTTTGTAAGAGAATTTTTCCTTTAAATCTAAGTTATAAAATAAACCAAAAGCTGAAATAAAGAAAAAAATCGGTACAGAAAAACGAGTTACTATTTCATATAACGCTAACAACTGCAAATTAGGTGTTGGATTATTCACCAAATACTGTGAACCAACATGAATACCGACTACTCCAAGCATGGATATACCGCGCATATATTCTATGGCAGGAATACGTTCCTTTCTTACTTTCACGAAAATCCCTCATTTTTAAATTTATTTCATTCATCATAGCAAATCCGTACTAAAAATACAACAACTACTATAAAGTGTATCTCAAATGCAGGATATTTAACGCTAAATATGGAATATTATAGTTATAAAATCGCATTTTTGTAAATCTATAAAAAATTTTCTATCGAATAAAAAAAAGAAGGTTTTTTGTTAACCCTAGTAGAATATATGTATATTACGCCGTAAATAGATTAATATTTTAGCAGCTTTTTATTGAAAGGTGAGTTATATGAGCACAACCAGTGTGCATGACGATTTTGTTGAGCGAGTACGTTCTTCTTCGGATATTCTGGCTGTTATCTCAAGTTACGTTCATCTGAAGAAAAAAGGTAATCGATATTGGGGCTGCTGTCCATTCCATAATGAAAAAACACCTTCCTTTTCTGTAGTTCCGCAACAAGGATTTTTTTATTGTTTTGGCTGTCATGCAGGTGGTAATGTATTTAAATTTTTATCATTAATTGAAAATGTATCTTATTACGAGGCCATCAAATTGCAGGCGCAAAGACTAAATATTCCTATTCCTACTTATCGCAAAAATGCGCATGAGTTAGCGGAAGAGCAAGAACGCAATGAATTGCTTAAAATACATGAATTGGCAGGTTCTTTTTTTCATAACTGTTTAACTAAAACAAGTCTTGGTGCTCCTGGTCGCGATTATTTTTATACTCGTCAAATAAACTCGAATATCATCGAACAATTTAAACTAGGCTATGCTCCTAATCTTTGGGATAAATTATATACTTCTTTTATTAAAAGAGATATTCCAAAAGAACTTTTAGCACGCTCTGGTCTAGTTATCATAAAAGATACAGGCAAAGCATACGACCGATTTCGCAATCGAGTAATAATTCCTATTGCTGATGAACATGGTCATATTGTAGGTTTTGGTGGGCGTGTTATTAATAACAATGACTCACCTAAATATTTAAATTCGCCTGAAACAATTATTTTTAATAAACGCTATTTACTTTTTGGCTTGAACTTAGCACAAAAAACTATTAAAGAAAATGATTTTGCCATTGTTGTTGAAGGATATATGGATGTTATTTCGCTTCATAGCTATGGCATCACTAATGCTATTGCTTCACTTGGTACTGCCTTTACGCTTCAACAATGTCGCAAAATTTTACGTTTCACATCCAATATTTATTTTTGTTATGATAGTGATAATGCTGGACAAAATGCTACAATGAGAGCTCTTGCTATTGCTTCTAGCAATGGTGCTAATGTACGTGTTATCTCTATCCCAGATGGTAAGGATCCAGATGAATTTGTCAAAAAACATGGTGCCAAAGGCTTTCGTGAATTAATTGATAAAGCCTTGCCCCTTATGGAGTTTCAATTACAATATGTTTTAAAAAATGTAAATGGCAATACTTTGGAAGGCAAATTATCCGCCACAAATCAATTAATGCCACTTTTAGCAAATATATCAAATGCTGTTGAACGCAATGAATATATTATTCGCATATCCAATGTATTGGGCATAGACGAAGGCGTTATCCGTAGTGACTTACAACGTCAAAATTCTTTAAAAATTTATACACAATCAAATCATTCATCTAACAATACTACACGCAAAATCATACCTGATAAAAAAGATGCACTTACTCGTGCTGGGCGTTGCTTAATAAAAAAATCATGGTATGAAAACGGTGTTTTAGATTATGTTTTAAGCGTTGTTCCTGTAGAAGAATTTCCAAATAAATTACATTGTGAAATTTTTTCATATATGTTGCAAAATCATCAAAATAATCTTGCTTTCACTGATATTGATGCCGCTGAAAAACTTAGTGATGAAGCTAATAGTGAATTATCACATTGTTTAGTAGAAGAAATTCCTACTACTGATGATATACAGTTTACCGAAGATTGTTTAAAACTGTTACGTCGATATTATCTAAACAATAATTATGAAAAACATCGTCTTTTAGCTGACCAATTACAGCGTAACGGTGATAGTAGATTTCTGGATGAACTGAAAATTGCCCAGCAATTACGAACACAATTGGATAATCTATAGTAAAAATTTCATATTTGTTTTATAATTATATGATTACTATTTTGAAGGAGGCATGCAAATAATGGCTCAAACAAAAAAAACCGTCAAAGCCGTTAAAGATACAAACACAGCTAGTTCAGCTACTAGCTTGGACGCAATAAGTAAATTATTGGATAAAGGTAAAAAAACTGGTGTTTTAACGTATAACGAAATTATGGAATCTCTTCAATCAATTGATATGAGTCCAGATGAAATTGATGAATTATACGATACTTTTACCAAACACGGTATTGACATTATTGATAATGGCAGTGATATTGGGCCAGAAGATGATACTTCTGATATCAAAAATGAAGATGATATCGATATCGACCTTAGTATTCCGGAAGGCATTAACATTGATGACCCTGTAAGAATGTATCTCAAAGAAATTGGTCGCGTGCCTTTACTATCCGCAGACGAAGAGATTAAACTTGCCAAACGCATGGAAGAAGGCGACATCGAAGCACAAAATAGATTAGCTGAAGCCAATCTTCGCCTTGTAGTCAGTATCGCTAAACGGTATGTAGGACGCGGTATGCTGTTTCTAGATTTAATTCAAGAAGGTAATCTTGGTCTTATCAAAGCCGTAGAAAAATTCGATTATAATAAGGGATATAAATTCAGTACGTATGCTACTTGGTGGATACGTCAAGCAATAACACGTGCCATTGCAGACCAAGCCCGTACTATTCGTATTCCTGTACACATGGTAGAAACCATTAACAAATTAATTCGTGTTTCTCGTCAATTACTCCAATCGCTTGGTCGTGAACCAACCCCAGAAGAAATTGCCAAAGAAATGAATGTAAGTGTTGATAGAGTCCGTGAAATCATGAAAATTGCTCAAGAACCAGTATCTTTAGAAACACCAATTGGTGAAGAAGAAGACTCTCATCTTGGTGATTTCATCGAAGACCATGATGCTCCAGCACCAGCCGAAGCAGCTTCATTTGTTCTTTTAAAAGAACAATTAGAAGATGTACTTGACACACTAACCGAACGTGAGGAAAAAGTTTTACGCTTACGTTTTGGTCTTGATGACGGTCGTGCTCGTACTTTAGAAGAAGTTGGTCAAAACTTTGGCGTAACACGTGAACGTATTCGTCAAATTGAAGCGAAAGCACTTCGTAAACTACGTCATCCAAGTCGCAGTAAAAAACTTAAAGATTTTTTAGAATAATCGACACCGTCTATGCTATTTATTACATAGACGGTCTTCTCCCCAGTATTTATATAAAAACTTATAATTTTTTTCTAAAAAAATTAAAAAAACTGTTGACAAGAAACTCTATATTGTATTATAATAATTTTCGTTGACGATGACATTCCTCGATAGCTCAGTTGGTAGAGCAATCGGCTGTTAACCGATCGGTCGTAGGTTCGAGT
>C._urophasianus_2_cecum__coassemble_160_pt1 | contig 17161 bp, 13 predicted proteins | sample C__urophasianus_2_cecum__metabat2_low_PE_006 | metagenome-assembled genome bin C | reverse complement strand
AAAAAATGGACGAACAAGCACCACAAGCACTTGAACGCATTAAACATGAATTACTCGGTAAATAATTTTAACTATTTGGCAGTTGATAAATTAATTTATCAACTGCCAGCTATTGAATTATTAATTTGATTTTAAATTTTAAATTTTTAGATTTTTGGTTGTTTTTATAAATTTAGAGAGTGAAAAGTGAGTGAATACAGATGTCTAATCAAGGTGTAAATAATCATGCTTCAAGAACAGTCATGGTTATGGCTATTACAGCAACATTTGCTTCATTGGGTTTTGGTTATGATACAGGCGTTATTAACGGTGCACTTCCGTTTATGTCTCAGCCTGACCAATTGAATTTAACGCCTGCCTTAGAAGGTATGGTTGTTAGTGCTATTTGTATCGGTGCAGCTATCGGTTCAGCGCTTAGTGGTCGTTTATCAGATATGATAGGTCGTAAACCAGCTTTGACATATTTAGCAGTATTATTTTTCTGTTCATCATTAGGTTGCGCATTATCTATTAATGCTACAATGATTATTGCCTTCCGTTTCTTCTTAGGTATGGCTGTTGGTAGTGCCTCTACTATCGTTCCAGCGTATTTAGCAGAAATAGCAACGGGGAATTTAAGAAGTAGTCTTGTTGTTTTAATGGAACTTGTTATTGTATCTGGTCAGTTATTGGCTTATATTGTTAATGCTATTATCGCTATTAATCTTGGTCATGACCCACATGTTTGGCGTTATATTTTAGCACTTGCTGCTGTTCCAGGTATTTTATTGTTCATTGGTATGTTCTTTAATAAAGAATCGCCTCGTTGGCTCTTATCCCAAGGTAGAGCTTCTGAAGCTATGGAGGTACTTCGTCTTACTAATGAAACTGAAGCAAAAGCTATTGCTGAATTTAATGATATTCAAGATTTGTTAGCTGAACAGTCCTCACAGAAAAAAGTTACATTTAAAGATTTTGCTGAACCTTGGATGAAAAAAGTATTGTTAATCGGTTTGTGTATTGCGGCATTACAACAAGCAACTGGTGTTAATACAATTATGTTCTATGGTTCTCAGATTTTAACTAAATCTGGTTTCTCTACAGATGCTGCTCTCATTGGTAATATTGCTAACGGGGCAATTTCTGTAGGTGGTACACTTCTTGGTTTTGTACTTGTTAGAAAACTTTCTCGTCGCCAAATGTTAGCTATTGGTCTTATTGGTATTTTATTTGCTAATACTGCTATTGGTACAGTTTCCAATGTTATGGAAGGTTCACCAAGTTTACCGTATTTCGTATTGAGTCTTACCGTTACATTCCTGTTTTTCCAGCAAACTTTTGTATCCCCTGTAACATGGGTATATATGTCTGAAATATTCCCACTTAGAATGCGTGGTACAGCGCTTGGTATTACTACATTCTGCTTATGGACGACTAACTTCTTAATTCAGCTTGTATTCCCAATACTTATGAATACATTTGGTCTTTCTCATACGTTCTATATCTTTAGTTGTATCGGTATATTATCTATTTTATTTACTAAATTTATTATGCCAGAAACTAAAGGATTATCGATGGAAGATGTCGAACGTAAATTTAGACGTGAATTTAGTAATTAATTGCTTTACAGAAAGGATGATTTTTAAATGACTACAGAGAAAGTGGCTTTTGACATTATTTCCTTAGCAGGTGATGCAAAGGCAGAATTACAGAAAGCTTTAAAACTAGCACGTGAAGGAAAATACGCTGAAGCTCAAGAACAAGTAGAAAAAGCAGATCCACAATTGCAAAAAGCTCATCAGCTTCAAACTCAAGAACTTTTGACACGTGAAGCTAATGGTGAAAAATTACAGTTTAATGTATTGATTTCCCATGCACAGGATTATCTTATGACAACATATATACTTAAAGATATTGCTGTAGAAATAATTAACCTCTATCAATTAATTAAAAAATAAAAGCAAAATAATACCCGGCTATATAGTCGGGTATTATTTTATAATTTCCATTTTTTACGGTAATGGCCAGGTGTCATACCCATGTATTTACGAAAGATATTTTGAAAATAATTAGAATTGTTATAGCCAACAGTTGCAGCTATTTGAGTGATACTCATATTAGTATTGATAAGAAGATTTTGAGCTTCACCGATACGGCGACGAACGACATATTGTAATGGAGAAAATCCTGTTTTAGCTTTAAACATATGAGATAAATAATATTTATTGGCTTTTACAGCATCAGCTATTTGTTCTAAGGAAATTTGTTCATTATAATGGTTGTCAATATAGTTTTTGACTTTATCAGAAAGAGAAACTATTTCTTGTTGACGATGAATACCATTTGTTTTGATAATATGACAAATTTTTACGATAATGGCTTCTGTCAGAAAATGAGCGAATTCTGTCGAATATGGTTCATTTTCAGTGATAGTGTGTTCCATACATTCAAATAAAGATAAAAACTCATCAAAAAATTTCCCTAAACTAATTACAGGAATGTATTCAGGCGATATAATTTTATTTTTTTCTAAATTATCTAGTTTTAAATTGCTTATCGCTAGACAATAGGTACAAAGACTTGTACCAGAACCACCAAATTCATCATGTAGTATATTGCTGTTATAGAGGATTAAATCTCCTTTTTGTGCGGTGTATTTATCGTTTTCAATCATATAAATGCCATTGCCATTATATACAAGTAGAATTTCCACTAGATTGGTATGCATATGCATAGTTCGTGGCATGGTAGAAGAGATTTCATCGACTTTACAAAAATATTCTAATTTAGGTGGGTGAAGCCTATCAAAAGTGGATTTATACTTGTTGTTCATAAAATACTGTAACATAATAATAGAATTTCTCTCTTTTCTTTAATTTATAAAAAAATACAAAAAATATACTTAAATTTTAACAAAAACTATGGACAAATACAACAAAAAGAGTTACTATATAGTTACATAAATTACCCATAATATATTCATTATATATTCAAACTAATTAACATGCCCCCTTTTTTATTATGCTATATATAGCTGGTGGAGATGTATTACTCCATCATACATCTCCGCACATATTTATAGCATATATTTATATAAATAAACCATATTCTTTTCATAATTATTATTTAAATTTCAACTCTCTGGATAAATGTTTTCTACATTTATCCTCGCAAAACAAGGTTATTTATTAACCATTATATATTAAATTTTTATTATAAATTTGGAGGAATTTTTTATGGCAAACATTAAATTAGGTATCTGCCCTATTGGCTGGACAAATGATGACATGCCGGATTTGGGCAAAGAAAACACATTCCAACAGTGTGTAAGTGAAATGGCTTTGGCAGGCTTTAAAGGCTGTGAAATAGGTGGCCAATTTCCAAAAAATGTAGATGAACTGAAAAAAGCTCTTTCTTTACGTGGTCTTAGTGTTGCAAGTGCATGGTTTAGTTCTTTCTTAACAACTAAACCATATGAAGAAACAGCAGAAGCTTTTAAAGCACATCGCGATTTCTTATATGCTATGGGTGCAAAAGTTATCGTTGTATCTGAACAAGGTAATAGTGTTCAAGGTCAACTCACAACTCCGGTATTTGCCGGCAAACCTTATAACACTGATGAACAATGGCAAAAAGTAGCAGAAGGCCTTAATAAACTTGGTGAACTTGCTGCTGAAAAAGGAATGAAAGTTGTTTATCATCATCATATGGGTACTGGCGTACAGACAGAAGCAGAAATTGATAAACTCATGGAAATGACTGACCCTAACCTTGTATATCTCTTATATGATACTGGTCATCTTGTATGCTCTGGTGAAGATCATATTCGTATTTTGAAAAAATACATTAACCGTATTAAACATGTTCATTTAAAAGATGTTCGTAAAGAACTCGTAGATAAAGTTAAAAATGAAAATATGAGTTTCTTAGACGGCGTAAGAATGGGTATGTTTACAGTTCCTGGCGATGGTTGCATCGATTTTAAACCAATCTTTGATATTCTTAAGGAAAACAACTATGAAGGTTGGGCACTGGTTGAAGCTGAACAAGACCCAGCTATTGCAAATCCACTTGAATATGCTATGAAAGCTAGAAAATATATCCATGAAGTTTCCGGCTTATAATTAATTAAACAATTAAAAAGCCTTCCCTTTAAACAGGAAGGCTTTTTTACATAAAAAATTTAGGAGGTACTTGGTGTGGACTTAGCTATTATTATTTTAAGCTTAGTATTATTAATGGTTTTTGCCTACAGAGGCTTTTCATTAATTTTTATTGCGCCAATTTTTGCTGTGTTGGCAGCAGTAACAAGTGATTATGCTTCTATGCCTGTGTATAGTGAGCTTTATATGACAAAAGCAGCCGAATATATTAAAAGTTATTATCCTGTATTTTTATTAGGTGCTGCTTTTGCCAAAATTATGGAAGAAGGCGGATTAGCTGCCTCTGTTGCATCTAAAATTGTATCTGTTTTAGGAAAAGAACGTGCTGTACTGGCTGTACTTTTAGGTTGTGGTGTTTTGACATATGGTGGTCTTAGTGTATTTGTTGTAGCTTTTGTTATGTATCCATTTGCTGCCATTTTGTTTAAACAAGCAGACATTCCAAAAAGATTATTGCCAGCGATTTTGTGGATGGGTATTTTTACTTATAGCATGGTATCGCTTCCTGGCACACCACAAATTCAAAATATCATTCCAGCAGCTGTATTTGGTACAACTACTTGGGCGGGTATCGGTCAAGGTTTACTTGCTTCAGTATTGTTCTTTATTATCGCCTACGTTTGGATTTCTTATCGTGCTAAATCCTTGAAAAGTAAAGGTGAAGGCTATGGGAAGCATGTTTTAAATGAACCTGAAGATAATAATGAAGCTTTACCAGATTGGCGTCTTTCTTGTGTTCCACTTATAATGGTTATTGTAATTAATCTATATGTTAGTAATCCATTTAATTGGGACTGGGCTTTTCATTGGGATGAAAATAGTTTAAATTCATTTGCTCCACTTAATCTTACTCTGATTGCGGGTAGTGTAGCTAAGGTACAGGCTATTTGGTCTATCAATGTAGCACTTATTTTAAGTTGTATTGTTGCTGCATGGATTGGTCGTAAGAAATTAAGAAAATTAGGTGGCGTTATGCATCCAATTAATACTGGTGCGATTGGTTCTACATCTGCTGTATTAAATGTTGCTTCTGGTTATGCTTTTGGTTGTGTTATTGCTGCTTTACCTGCTTTTGTAATGATAAAATCAGCACTTTTAGGTCTTTCACTGGGTGATGGTCCGTTATTTTCTTCAATCATAACGACGAATATTATGGTAGCTATTACAGGTTCATCTTCTGCTGGTTTGATGATTACAGTAGGTACATTTGGTCAAGAATGGCTTACATGGGCACAACAAGTTGGTATGTCGCCAGAAGTTTTACATCGTATTATCTGCATTGCTTCGGAAGGTTTCGATACAGTGCCACATGCTGGTGCTCTTGTTACTTTAATGGCAGTTTGCGGTCTTACACATAAAGAATCGTATTATGATATATTTATTTTGACTTTACTTAAATTTTTAGTAGCATTTGTCTGCTTGATTGCATATATGTTATTTGGCTTAGTTTAAAAGAAGGTGCTGTAATGCCTCAAAATCAGACATATATATTATTATCTCTTGCTACTATATTTTGGGGCATACAGCCTCTCTGTATAAAGATATTAATAGCTAGTTGGACACCATCCTCATTAACTTGTCTTAGATATTTATTTATCAGTATGATTTTGTTTTTGATAATGTATTTAAGGCATGAAAAAAAGTTTATACCTCCTAAAAATTGTATAATTCCATTACTTTTAATGGGACTTACAGGTATTGCTATCAACAATGTTTCACAATTTACTGGGCTTAAATATTCTACCATCACTAATTGCACGTTAATTGCAGCAACAGGACCAGCAGTTACAGCTCTTTTATCTGCAATATTTATTCGTGAGCGATTAAAATTGTTGCAGTGGATAGGGATTGTAATTTCGTTTATCGGTGTTATTTTTTTAATAACCAAAGGTTCGTGGGAAATATTAGCTAATTTTCAGTTCAATCCAGGTGACATTTTGTTTTTTACTTGTCAAATTGTTTGGGCAGCCTATTCAATTATTGGACTTAGGGTTATGAAGCATTTATCAGCTATTGCAGTTACAGCTTGGTCTGGGCTTTTAGGCTCAATAGAAGTAGCGTTGTTTGCTTTAGTTACCAATCAACTTGGATATATTAATCTTGATACTGTAGGTTGGGGAAGCTTCGCTTTCGTAGTGCTTTGTGGAGGCGTTGGTTCGATGCTGTTTTGGAATATTGGTGTAAAAAATGCAGGTCCTAGTATGGCAGCTATTTTTTCTAATTTAACGCCAATATTTGGTATGCTTTGTGGTGCTGTATTTTTAAATGAAGAAATCGGCATTATGCAGATTTCGGGAGCATTGACAATATTTGTAGGTGTATATATAACGACTCATAGTGAACAATTAAAGATGGTTTTGCATAAAAAAGAAGGAAACCTTTAAGGCTTCCTTCTTTTTTGTTGGTATTTTTATTATAAATTTTTAACGTTTTGTTTTATATGGATTTATTTTATCATTTTCAGTAATTTTACGGATTACTTTACAGGGATTACCAACAGCAACTACATTATCAGGGATATTTTCAGTTACGACAGAGCCAGAACCAATTACACTATGTTTACCAATATTTATGCCGGGAAGCACCGTTACTTTACCGCCTAACCATGCGCCGTCGCCGATATTTATAGGAGAAGTTTTTTCGATGCCATTATTTCTAGCTTCAGTATCAAATGGTCGAAATGAACAGTTAAGAAGTGATTTTGGCCCTATAAGAGCATGAGCTCCGATATTTATTTTGTTAGTATCAATAAATACACCATTATGATTTATAACAGTTGCTTCACCAATGGAGATATTATTACCATAAGAACAAGTAAATGGTGGTATGATATTAGCATTTGCACCCAATTTATTTACGATAGCTTTGGCCATTTTGTCTTTATAACAAAGTGTATTAGCAGATATTCTACTATATGCTTCTGTTTTTGATGAATTTTTTTGACGCAATTTAATAAGTTCGTTATCAAAGGTATTGTACCAAAGACTTTGTTCCATTTTATCTTTTTCTGATAAATTAGAATTATGTTCTTTAATAAGTTCTGCTTGATATTGAGCTATATCTTGTTTGGTGACTTGACGGATAGGTTTTGCGGGATTACCTGCAACGATGGTATTAGCAGGAACATCACGTGTAATAACACTTCCAGCACAAATAATAGCATTTTTGCCAATAGTAACTCCGCCAATAATTGTTGTTGCACCACAAATCCAAACATTATCTTCAATGGTAATAGGCTTAGCATGTTCTATCCAGCTTTCACGTTGTTGGGGCAAAAATGGATGAATTGGTGTATAAAAGCTTGTTTTTGGGCCAATTAAAACATTATCGCCAATTTTTATATGACCACTATTGAGCATTATGCAATCACAATCAATGATGCTATTTATGCCTACTTCTAAATGGTTGCCAAACTCCATATAAAACGGACTATTAATAATAGCACCTTCATCAAGTTTTTTAGTAAAGGTACGCAAAAAATCGCGACGGCGTTGAATTTCACTATTCGATAATTTATTTAAGATATTTATATAATGAACAGTATTTTCTACTTGAGAACGCAAAGCTTTATCCATAACAAAATACATATAGCCATGTTCTTGTTTATAGATATTGTCTTTAGTATCATCATCTAATGTCAATTGTTCAACAATTTTGCGGTCGTTTTCATCAATTTGTCTAATTACTTTGCAAGGATTACCTACAGCAAGACAGTTAGCAGGTATATCTTTAGTTACTACAGAACCAGCTCCAATGATAGAGCCTTCACCGATGGTTACACCAGGATTGATGATAACATCTCCAGCAATCCAAGTATGTGAACCTATGGTAACAGGCAAAGCGTATTCAGTAATTTTATCTAAGCGTAACTCATAATGGATAGGATGACATGGTGTAAAAATATTGCAGTTTGGCCCCATATAAACATAATCACCGATAGTAATTTTAGCAGAGTCAAGGAAACAGCAATTATAATTAATAAAACAATGTTTACCAATGGTAATATTATACCCATAATCACAACGAAAAGGTGGTACGATATAGCTTTCTTCACCAAAATCACTAACGATTTTTTTTACAAGAGGCAATACATTTTCTTTATCTAAAGGTGCGACATGGCTTAATTCGTTTACTAGACCATACGTTCTGTCTTTGATAGATGCAAGTTCTTCGTCGAAAACATCATATAGTAATCCTTCTTTTTGTAGTTCTTTAGCAGTTTTTGTCATACAACTTTTCTCCTTGATAAAATAGATTATTTCTAAAAATAATTATACAGCTATATAAATAATAAAAAAAGTATTGTTTTGGCTATAGGGATATACGGCGTATTCATTCAATTTGCCTAAGTAAGCTGAAAGTTTTAGTAGATAATATTATTAATGTTTAAGAATTTCTCGTTTTTAGATATGAGAAGATACTAATTTTTTAATAAAAAAGAACAGACAATAACTGTCTGTTCAAAAATAAGAATTCAATAAAGTGATTAATTATAGATATCTAAAGTAAATATATATACTAGAAATGATGATAGATAAAATCATCAAAGGGAAAGCTATTTTCATATAACCGACAAAGGAAATTTTATGACCTTGTTGACTTGCCATTCCAGCAACAACAACATTGGCACTAGCACCGATTAATGTACCATTGCCACCAAGACAAGCGCCGAGTGATAAAGCCCACCATAATGGTTCGAGATTAGTCATACCCATTGTGCCCATTTCTTTTATCATTGGAATTAATGTAGCAACAAAAGGAATGTTATCAATGAAAGCTGAAGCAATAGCGCTGAGCCATAAAATAAGCATTGTAGTTGTAGTTACATTTCCGTCCGTAAATTCAAATGCTTCTACTGCCATTGCTTTTATAACGCCTGTTTCCATAAGACCGCCGACTAAAATAAATAAACCGACAAAGAAGAAGATAGCAAGCCATTCTAATCTGCTTAAGATTTTAGCTACAGTTGCTTCATGTGTACTGATAGAAATTAACATGAGTAGTGATGCACCGCCAAGTGCTACAGAAGCTGACTCAAGTCCAAGTTGAGAATGAAGCATAAAAGTTAAGATAGTAAGAACTAAAACTACAAGACATTTTTTTAAAAGTGTAGTATCGCGTAGTTCCTTTTTTTCCTCCATCTGCATTATTTTAGCTTGTAAGTCAGGAGTGGTATTTAATTTATTGCGATATATAGTAATTAATATAGCTATTGTAACAATGAAGATAAGAATACATACGCTACTTAAATTTGTTATAAATGCCATAAAATCAAGTTCAGGAACGGCACTACCAATCATAATATTAGGTGGGTCGCCAATAAGTGTTGCTGTACCTCCAATATTAGAAGCGAGTATTTGGGCAATTAAAAATGGTTGCACAGGTACTTTTAATTGAGATGTAATACTAAAAGTAACAGGTACAGTTAATAAAACGGTAGTTACATTGTCTAAAAATGCAGAGCAAACAGCTGTAAGTGCAGATAAAACAATTAATAATTTTACAGGATTGGCTTTTACTTTTTTAGCTGACCAAACTGCTAAGTAATTAAATAAACCTGTTTCGCTTGTAATGTTGACGATAATCATCATACCAGCTAAAAGACCGATTGTGTTAAAATCAATGTGGTGGATAGCTTGTTCTTGTGTTAAAATTCCAGCAAAAATCATAAGCATAGCCCCTGTTAAACCGACCACTGTACGTTGAATTTTTTCAGAGATGATTAAGATATAAGCGATTACAAAAATTGCAATAGCAATGTAGGCCATTGTATCCAAAAAATCACACCTTTATTAATATTTTTTTGTGCATTAATTATACCATATTTTTTAGAGAAAAAGGCTTTGTAGTGAGAAATACAAAGCCCTTTGATATTATATAAATTAATCTTGTTGTTTTAATTCAATATATTTAATGATTAAATCGGCAGCTTTATCTAAAGAAATTTTGCTAGTGTTAATCATTAAATCGTAATTTTTTGGGTCTCCCCACGTTTGACCAGTATAATAAGCGTAATAACTTCGACGATTAGCATCTTCTTTGTCTAATTCTTGTAAGGTATGACTTCCATAATGGTCTTTAGCACGATTTAGTCTAAATTCATCATCAGCATAGATAAAAAATGAATAATTGTTAGGAAAATCTTTTAAAATATAATCTGCGCATCTACCTAAGAAAACGGCACTGCCTTTTTTAGCAATTTCTAAAATGATTTTAGCTTGTTCAATATACATTCTATTGAAGGATGGTATACGTTCAAAAGCATAATCGCCAATACCGCTAGTAGAATTATTGGGGTCTTTATAGGAATTTTTAATAATTTCATCTATAGACATATCCGTATAATCATGTAATTTTTCAGCAGCCATTTCTACAATTTTGCGGTCATAACGGCGTAATCCTAATTTTTTGGCAACGATAGAAGATACTTCTCTACCGCCACTACCATATTGGCGAGTAATAGTGATTAATGTATTGTCTTTCATATTGATGCCTCCAAATTAAAGTTTACCTTCAGCTTCACGTTTAATTAAATCACGCATGATTTGTGGATACATTTTGTCAAGTTTATAAAGTAAGAGTACGATAATAATTATAACCCATACGAGGATTGGACCCCACATATAGAGACTGATAATCATATCAATAGCACTTTGTGGTTGTACAGCAGAAGCAGTAGTGGAAGAAACATAACCTGCATAAGAAAGAAGGCTTGTTAAAATAGCACTTGTAAGACCAGAACCTACTTTTGTACCAACAGAACCACCAGAGAAGATAAGACCTTCTTGGCGAATATGGAATTTCCATTGACCATATTCCACAACATCACCAAGGAAACCAAAAATAACGGAATTGAGTGGAGCAAAACCAATACCACGGATAATACAGCTAAATAATACCCAGTTGAAATCCGTAGGATTGAAAAGATAAAGAATATGACCAATAAGAGCAACTGTAACACCGATTAAAGACATATTTCTTTTGCCAAATTTCTTAAGTAACATAGGACTAAAGAAAATGGAAAAAATAATCATAATGCCAGTTTCTAATAAATATAAAATGCTATATAAAGAGTCATCAAAGAAGATATATTTACAATAATAAGGAAGAACCGTACCAGTGATATAGAATATAACATTTTGCATCATCCAGATTGTCATAGCAAGCCAGAAATATTTATTGCAAACAAGACATTTTAAAGCTGTTTTTGCTGGGATATTGCTAACTTTTTTACGGGCTTCAATTACAACGGTTTCTTTACATCTCCAGAAACAGAGTAATAAAAGTAAGAAGGCTAAAAATGCCCAAATAGACATAACCTTAATCCATGCCAGTTGGCTATCACCAAAGACTTTAATGAGTGGTAGGGTAGCAGAAACAGATAAAATTTTACCAAATGGAGAAAGTGACATTCTGACGATACTAAGCATATCACGTTCTTTGGAAACACGAGTCATCATAGCAGATAAACTGCCGTATGGAAGATTAAGTGCTGTATAGCAAACGGTTGTACATAAGTTGTAAGTAACGAAGATATACGCAAATTGTAAAACCGAGCTTGTTTGCGGTACAGTATAAATTAATATAATGGATATAGCGAAAGGCAAACTCATCCATAAAATCCAAGGACGAGATTTACCCCATTTGGAGTCAGTCTTTTCAACAATAAATCCCATAATAACATCAGAAACACCATCGAAACAGCGGGATAATAGCATTATAAGACCAACCATTGCAGGGTCAATTCCAGCATAATCCGTGTAGAAGAATGTCAGGATACTCATTGCACCCCAGACAACGTTTTGAGCCGTATCACCAAGACCATATGATATACGTGTAAACCAAGATAGTTTGCTAGAAGCAGTAGCTTCAGCTTGTGCATTAGGCATAAAAAAACTCCTCTCTAAAAATATACAAAAAATTAATAAAAATATAGTTAATCTCTCTAAATTATAAAAAAATAAAATTAATAAATAAAATGAAAGTCAATCATATATATGATTTTTTAATTTTTTTGTAAATTCATAATACCAAGAAATGTTTGGGTTGTCATTAAATAAATTTGTCTAATAATATACATTTTTTGCACTTTTACATTTATTTTATAGTGTGTAAGTAGCCTAAAATTTTTAGGCTACTTACATATCACTGAGAATTAAGAGAAGAAATTATAAACCGTAGCTATCAGCAATTTCCTTAATAGTTACAGGACGACCTTCAGCTACAGATTTTTTAGCAGCTAAGCCAATCAATACAGGTTGTAATCCGTCGTTAGCATTAACAAGTGTTTCAGTGTCATTTTCGATTGCATCAACAAAAGATTTAATTTCATTAGCATATGCCATCATATAACGTTCAAGGAAGAAGTACATAGGTTTTTCAGATACAACACCATCTTTACCACTGATTACAGCACTAGAGTCAGAGTCATTGCTGATTGCAACACAGCCTTCAGTACCGAATACTTCAGCGCGTTGGTCATAGCCATATACAGCTTGACGGCAGTTATCAATAACAGCTGTTGCACCATTAGCGAGTTTTAATGTAATAACAGCAGTATCAACATCGCCAGCTTCACCGATTGCTGGGTCAACAGTTACAGAGCCTACAGCGTAAACTTCAGTAACTTCACTGCCAGAAAGATAACGAACCATATCAAAATCATGGATAGTCATATCAAGGAAAATACCACCTGAAACTTTTACATAATCAATGGATGGTGGTTCTGGGTCACGAGAAGTAATTTTAATAATCTGTTGTTTACCGATTTTACCAGCAGCTACAGCTTCTTTAACAGCTTTGAAGTTGTGGTCGAAACGACGATTAAAACCTACTTGATATTTGAGACCAGATTTAGAAACAACATCTAAAACTTCTTTAATTTTATTTACATCGTGGTCAATAGGTTTTTCGCAAAATACATGTTTACCAGCTTGAATAGCTTCGATAGAGAGAGGAGAGTGCATATCAGTAGATGCACAGATAAGAACAGCTTGAATTTCTGGGTCTGCTAAGATTTTTTTGTAATCTGTATAAGTTTCTTCAATGCCCATAGATTTTGCCCATGCAATGCTGCTGTCATTTAAAAATGGATCAGCAACGGCTTTTACACGCGCATTTGTAACGAACTTAGAAATACTTTCCCCGTGCACACGTCCGATACGTCCTACACCGATAATACCAACATTAATCATTTAAATAACCACCTTTTAATAAATTATTATTAACTTTTGATACATTTTATGTCTCTTTATGAGTATATTATATCTTTTTTGGTAGATTTATATCTATATTATATTGCTTTTTTTTACAATGTGAAAACGTGAACAAGGTTGATTTTATAGGTATTTTATCTAATCTAGTTAAAAATTTTTTTGTAAAACTATATAATGTTGTTTTTTATCAAAAAATTTAAAGTTTCGATATTATTTATATAAAAAAGAAAATAATATTAACTTGTTGGTATTTGGAGAAAAAATTTGGCACGATATAAAAAAATTATTTATTATACTGTGCCAAATTATTAATTATTGATAGATTGTATAAAATTTTTTAGTCTATCACAGGAACCCAGTTTTTGTCTTTATAAGCAGCAAAACAAAGGCGAATTTGCTCTTTGGTATTTTTGCCGACAGAAAGATTTGGTAAATTATCAAGTGAGAAATAAGCACTTTCACTCGTTTCAATATTAGGCTTGAAATGCCCATCGACTACTTCACAAAGCATGAAAATTTTAGCGATACCATAAGCATATAATGGTGTATTATGGCGATTGCGGTCATGAATAGCAACAAGGCGAGTTGGTACAACATTTAATCCAGCTTCTTCACGTGCTTCTTTTATAACATTATCACAAATAGATTGATTGACATCTACCCAACCGCCTGGTATAGACCAACGACCATCAATTTCTTTAACCAGTAAAATTTTATCATTTTTAAAAATAACAGAACGTGTGTCAATTTTAGGTGTCTGATATCCTGTTTCATTACAGAATAAATTTTGTACTTTTTCTTTGGGTAAATCGGTATATTCTGCCATTATTTCTGCTGTCATTTCGCTTAAACGAGTAAATCTTTCATAATCAAATCTATCTTTTGTATAAGCAAGACCAGCTTGAGCGATAAATTGCATTTCCATTGCTGTAGTCAGCCATTTCATATTTTTGTATGGTGCTTCAATACTCGTTAAAAAATTTAAAATATCGTATGGTTGACGAAAATAATAATCAGCTTTGATATGTTTAAATGAATTACATTGCCATGTAGCTAAACCGAAAGATATATTTAATTTTTTACATAATATACTTTCATTTGTATTTGTACCGATGATTAAAGTTGAAACAGAGTCAGTTAGTTTGAAATTGTCATTTAATGTAACAAATTCAGTGAGATAATTTTTTTGTAATAAGAGCGGTAAAATTTCTTGTACTTTATTATCCTTAGATAATTCAGTTGTAAAGATTAATTTTTTGTACATAATATCACCTGTAAATGGAGTTTTTTCTTTAATTATATATTATTTTTCTAAAAAATTTTATTGAAAATATATCTCATTTAACATATAATTTATAATATGATAATTATTATCAATTTAAAGAGATAGTGCTTATGAGAGCATATAATAATGTAGAAATGATGTTGGCTTTTTATGGAGCTCCAACATTGGAAGGAATAAAAGGTGCATAAAAAATTGCCAACGTATTTTAAAGCAATATAAGATTTGTATAATGTAAGGGTATTTATTTTTTATTTTATCAGAAACAGGAAATTGGCTGTTATTATTTATTTATCGAAAAAATGCTTTAGAACAGCTGATAAGAAATGAAGAGATACTTAAAAATTAGAATGTCTTTGTAAAAGAGATTTCCGCATGAATAAGTGTATTTTTAGGTTATCCATTAGAAGATGTGAAAGGTTTTATTGGACGTCATTTTAAATTATCTGGACAATGGAAGGTTTATTCAGATACACAGCGAGCAGAAAAACTTTTTGCTAAGTACGCGGAATATTGTGACCATTATTGTAATTGTTTGCTTAATGGGCAATCTATAGAAGAATTAGTAAAAGCTGTATAAAATAGGAGGTTTTTATATATGATAAAGTAGCAGTTGTTTTTAGAGTGGTTCTGGTAATATAGAAGCATGGCAAATGTCATTAAAGTTGGTGTAGAGAAAACTGGCATTGTTTGTGATTTGAGCTTTGTCAGTGATTTTAAAATCGTATGAAGAATTTGGTATGCGTTTTGCTCAAAGTAAATAGAATATAAAGTGGAATTTTTTAGGAATAGGTCTATGCCTATTCCTTTTTTGTTAACCTAAAGTCAACTTTAAATGATATGATATATAGGCTATAGAAAATAGTTTTATTTTATGTTATTATAGATAAAGTTGTATAAGTTATATAATAGGAGAGATAATAATGGAAAAAGCTGAAGTTTATTTTACCGATATGCGTGCATATCCTGGCAAAGAAAATTTATTACAGAAGCTTAATCGTTTAATGGTTAAAGCAGGTATCGACAAAATTGATTTCAAAAATAAATTTGTTGCTATTAAAATTCATTTTGGTGAACCAGGCAATTTAGCATATCTTCGCCCTAATTTTGCTAAAGTTGTAGCAGATGCAGTAAAACAGCGTGGTGGTAAACCATTCTTAACTGATTGCAATACTTTATATGTAGGTCGTAGAAAAAATGCTCTTGAACATATGGATGCTGCTTACGAAAACGGTTACAATCCATTTACAACAGGTTGTCAAATTATTATTGCTGATGGACTTAAAGGAACAAATGAAGCGTATGTACCAGTACCAAATGGTGAATATGTAAAAGAAGCTAAAGTTGGTCAGGCACTTATGGATGCAGATATTATTATTGATTTATCACATTTTAAAGGTCATGAAATGACAGGCTTTGGTGGAGCTATTAAAAATATTGGCATGGGTGGTGGTTCTCGTGCTGGTAAAATGGAAATGCACTGTGATGGCAAACCTTCTGTTGATGTAGAAAAATGCGTAGGTTGTGGCGCTTGCAGTCGTATTTGTGCACATGGCGCACCAATTATCGTAGATAAAAAATGCACTATTGACCAAAATAAATGTGTAGGTTGCGGTCGTTGCATTGGGGCTTGTCATTTTGATGCTATCAGTCCAAATAATTGGAATGCTGAAGATTTATTAAACTGTCGTATGGCTGAGTATGCAATGGCAATACTTCATGATAGACCACAATTCCATATCAATATTATCACTGATGTTTCACCAAACTGTGATTGTCATGGTGAAAATGATATGCCAATCGTACCAAACCTTGGTATGGCTGCTTCTTTTGATCCTGTAGCTATTGACCAAGCTTGTGCAGATATTGTAAATGAAGCACCGGTAATTGCTGGTTCAGAACTTGCAGACAACATTTTAAAAGACAGTATTGAAGCACAAAAACATGATCATTTCCATAATACACATCCAAATACAAATTGGCGTGTATGTCTTGAACATGCTGAAAAAATCGGTCTTGGTACTTGCCAATATAAACTCATAAAAATTTAAAATTTAAGGAAAAGATAGGTTTTATCATATTATAGATTGTATAATGAAGTGCGACACTTAAAAAATTAAAAGACTCATTATGAATTTTCGTGCAAAATAAAACTCTACACAAAATATACACGAGTAGAAAAATTAAATATAAAGGTGTATTTTGTAGATGCTTATGTAGCATGGCAAAGAGGGAGTAACGAAAATTCAAATGGGTTATTAAGAAAATATTATCCAAAGAAAACAGATTTAGGGCAAATATCTAATAATGATTTAATAGAAAAATTAATATTACTAAATAGTAGACCAAGAAAATGTTTAAATTGGGATAATTCATTTAATTTATTTTTAAAAGAAGTGTCGCACTTGGATTGACAATTCATCTTATGCTAATTTTTCGTCAAATATGATACAATTAATTATATTTAGAGTTTGTTAACTTAATATGAGATTATGTATAAAAATATTTAGTAATATTTTTCA